>JAEEGI010000470.1_pt1 | contig 125079 bp, 111 predicted proteins | sample 8958751 | NCBI WGS metagenome assembly JAEEGI01 (sample SAMN16246545, study PRJNA631951) | gut metagenome | biome: gut microbiome; feature: rumen; material: KS-attached | host: Bos | place: Iran: Karaj | collected 2018-10 | reverse complement strand
CCGGCGAGGCCGTGGGCGGCGCCGTGGTGATCCCGGCCGTCGGCGCGGGGGCGGGGGCGGCGCAGCCCGCAAACAGGGCGGCCAGGAGCAGGAGAGCTAAACTGAGGATCCGATATTTCCGCATATCCGCCGCTCCTTTCACAGCAGCGCTGCTTTCCGCAGCAGCCGGTAGACCATCTGGGCGACTTCGCCCCGGGTGATATCCCGCATCGGTTCGATATCCTCCTCAAATTCGTCGCTCACGAGGATCTCCGCCCGGAAGCAGAAGGCCATGGATTCCCTGGCCCATTTGCTCACCTTCGTATAATCCGTGAACTGGGCGATATACATCCGTATCCCGTCGGCGTCCAGAGAAGTGTCCATGCCGCAGAGGGCGGCGGCACGGGCGGTCATGACGGCGGCCTCCTGCCGGTTGATGGTCCCCTGGGGGTCGAAGAGGCCGCTTCCCCGGCCCTCCACGATGCCGTAGGCGCAGGCGGTGCCCACATAGGGGGCGAACCAGCTGCTCTCCGGCACGTCGGAAAAGGCTTTTGCGCCGCTCTTGTCCGGCGTCAGCCCCAGGGCCTTGACGATGATCGCTGCGTATTGCGCCCGGGTCATGGTGGCGTCGGGCTCGTAGGACGCGTCCGTCATGCCGTTGATGATCTCCCGGGCGGCCAGGGCCTCCACCGCCGACTGGCAGGCTTTTCCCCGGATATCGGGAAAGCCGGCGCCGGGCTTCGTCACCTCCGCCTTCCGGATGTCCGGATGGCGGCCCGGCAGCCCCGTATCCTCCGGCTCTCCCACCGCTTTTTCCGCGTCGCTCATTTTATATAAGGAGTTCATCCCGCGCTCGGTGCGCAGGGTCGCCACCAGGGCGTAGAACGCCTGGTCCGTGGCGATGGAGCCCATGCCGGCCTCGTCGGTGTGGAGAAAGCTGCCGTCGGCCTGCCGGAAGGAGAGGAGCGCGTCCAGAGGCGTGTTGCCTTCCTTCACGAATCGGCTGTCCTCCGGGGAAATGCCCAGCTCACCCAGGGCGACCAGGACCTGCGCAGTACTCTCGCTGGTGGTGATCCCCATGGTCTGAAAGCCGCCGTCGGCCAGCTGCATTTGGGAGAGGCAGTCCAGCGCCCGGTCGATGGCCTTGCTCACCGCTTTCTGATCCCGGTAGCCGGCCAGGGCCTGCAGGGTCATGGCGGTGATGTCCGTGTCGGCGGGGGTGTCGCCGCCGCCCTTGCCCACCAGGGAAAAGCCGCCGTCGGCCAGCTGGCGCGATAGCAGCAGGTCCACGTATCTCTGCCGGGCCGGGTCATCGGGCCGGTAGCCGCCGCTGTCCAGCGCGATCAGCGCCCAGATGGCCCCGTTGATCGGCACGGCCCCCATCTCGGCAAAATTGCAGATGGGCTCCAGCAGATCATAGCCCCCCACGTCCGTCGGGTCCCGGCCGATGGCGGTGATCGCCAGCGTCAGCCGGGCGTATTCCGTGTACATCCGGAACCTGCCCTCATGGGCGGCGACGTAATCCTTCACGTCCAGCCAGTAGCGGTCAAAGGCGCCCTCCGGCACGGCGCAGCCGCTCCGCGCCAGCGCCATAATGGCCCACTCGCAGCCGTGGGTGAAGCTGACGGCGCCGAGCTGATAGGCGGCGGTCTCGTCCACCAGCTTCTGAAGCTCGTCCGCATCCGCGCCCAGGACCGGCACGGTTCCCAGCAGAAGGAGCAGGCAGAGCAGCAGAGCAAAAAAACGGCAGGTTCTTCTCATAGCGTTACCTCGCAGTATTTCCAGCCTTCGGGGGCTATGACGGTTTTACGGTTTTTTAACTATCCTATCATAACACTCCGTCAGACTGTTGACAAGTAAAAAGAAAATATAAAACAGGCGGGCAGTATGATATACGCGGCAATAAAAGTTTGAATTTTCTGTAAGCAAAGACTTGACAAATGGACAAAGTTCGTTCATAATTTCGTAGAATGATAAATATAGTGCGATAGTGTGCACATTACTATCCGGAAAAGAGGAAGCACGATGGCATATAAGCGTTTGGGCGAGCTGCTGGTTGCAGCCGGAACGATTACGGAAGAGGAGCTTGCGCGCGGTCTTGCTCTGCAGAAGGGCACGAAAGAGCGCCTTGGCACCGTGCTGATTTCCAACAATATCATCACGGAGGAAAAACTGATCGAGGCCCTGCAGATGCAGCTGGGCATCGAGTTCGTGGACCTGACGAAGGTCAATATCCCCACGGAGCTGGCGCAGGCGCTTCCCAAGAACATCGCCAAGCAGTATCAGGTCGTGCCGGTGCGCGTGGTCAAGGACGAGCTCTATCTGGCCATGAGCGACCCCATGAACTTCTATGCTATCGAGGAAGTTCGCAAGGCAGTCCGCAAGAAGGTCGTGCCCATGGTGGCCACGGCCGCCTCCGTGGAGCGCAGCATCCAGGTGCTGTACGGCAACGAGGGCGCGGCAAAGGCCATCGAGGAAATGAAGCGGGAGGCCGCCGCATCCCAGCAGGAGGTCAGCGTGCCCGACGCGGCCTTCATCTCCAACCAGCTCGGCGACGACAGCGTCAACAACGCGCCGACCATCCGCCTGGTGAACGCCATCATCGAGCGCGCCATCACCGAGCGGGCCAGCGATATCCACCTGGAGCCCCGGGAGACGGAGCTGCAGGTCCGCATGAGGATCGACGGCCTGATGCGCTATATCATGACGGTCCCCCGCGATCTGCAGGGCAGCGTCATTTCCCGTATCAAGATCATGAGCAGCCTGGATATCGCGGAGCACCGCATCCCCCAGGACGGCCGCTTCAACGTCCGGATGAAGGACAAGGACATCGACCTTCGTGTGTCCACCCTGCCCACCGTCTACGGCGAAAAGATCGTGGCCCGTCTGCTGGATAAATCCGGCGCCAAGCTCTCCAAGGACGCCATCGGCCTCGCCGGAACCGACCTGGAGAAGTATGAGCATATGCTCCACTGCCGCAGCGGCGTGCTGCTGATCGTCGGCCCCACCGGTTCCGGTAAATCCACCACCATGTACACCATGATCGACGACCTGAACAAGGACGACGTCAACCTGGTCACCCTGGAGGACCCTGTGGAATACAACGTGGACGGCGTCAACCAGGTCCAGATCAACGAGAAGACCGGCATGACCTTCGCCAACGGCCTCCGGGCCATCCTCCGTCAGGACCCGGATATCATCGCCGTGGGCGAAATCCGCGACGGCGAGACGGCGGACATCGCCATGCGAAGCGCCATCACGGGCCACGTGGTCCTTTCCACCATACATACCAACGACGCCGTCGGCACCATCGAGCGTCTTTTCGACATCGGCGTGGAGCCCTACCTGGTCTCCAGCGCCATGCGGGGCATCATCTCCCAGCGTCTGGTGCGCCGCATCTGCCCCAACTGCAAGGAAGCCTACGAGCCCACCGAGGATGAGCTGCTGGAGCTGGGCATGCCCGCCAAGTCCGGCATGACCTTCTACCGCGGCAATGGCTGCCCCCAGTGCTTCCATACCGGCTACCGCGGCCGTACCGCCGTGTTCGAGATGCTGGAGATCACCAGCAAGGTGCGGGGGATGATCGGCCGCCGCGCCAGCCGCGAGGAGATCGAAGCCGAGCTGAAAAAGCCCGAAAGCGGGTTCGTCTCCCTTCGCAAGAACGCCCTGCGTCTGGTGCTGGAGGGCGTGACCACCGGCGAGGAAGTCAAGCGCGTGATCAGCGAAGAAGACTGAGCGGGAGGAAAGCGCCATGATGACGATTGAAGAAATGGTGGCCAAGGCCAAAGCGGAGGGCGCTTCCGACATCCACCTGATCTGCGGCCTTCGCCCCAAATACCGGCTGAGCGGCAGCCTGGAGGATATGCTGGACGAGGTCATGACGCCGGACGACTGCCTGGCGGCGGCCCGTTTCCTCTGCGGCGACCGCTACGATGAATTCGACGCCGTCGGCGAGCTGGACGCCGCCGAGACCTATGCGGACAACCGCTGCCGTATCCACGTGTTCAAGCAGCAGGGCTATCCCTCCGTCGCCCTTCGACTGCTGCGGGAGGAGATCCCCAATCTGAACAATCTGGGCCTGCCCCCCATCGTGCCCACCCTGACGGAGCTGCACAAGGGCATCGTGCTGGTCACGGGCGAGACCGGTTCCGGCAAATCCACCACCCTGGCCGCCCTGATCGATTCCATCAACCACAAATATAAATACCATATCGTCACCCTGGAGGACCCGGTGGAATACATCTACAAGCCCGACCTCTGCGCCATCAACCAGCGGGAGATCGGCAAGGACACCCGGAGCTTCTCCGAGGGCCTTCGCGCCAGCCTCCGTGAGGACCCCAACGTGATCCTCATCGGCGAAATGCGCGACCGGGACACCATCGAGACGGCCATCACCGCCGCCGAGACGGGCCACCTGGTCTTCGGCACCCTGCATACCGGCAGCGCCTCCGATGCGGTGGACCGTATCGTGCAGGTCTTCCCGGCGGACGCACAGACCCAGATCCGCCTCCAGCTGTCCATGACCCTGGCGGCGGTGCTGACGCAGCAGCTGGTGCCCAAGAAGGGCGGCGGACGGGCCCTGGCCTGCGAGCTCATGATCGTGACGGACGCCATCCGCAACCTGATCCGCGCCGGCAACACCCCCCAGATCGCCAATGCGGTCGCCACCTCCTCCGCCATCGGCGGCATGACCATGGACCAGGCGCTGGTGAAGCTGGTGCGCACCGGCGTCATCACCAAGGACGTCGCCCTCCACTATTCCCACGACCGGAATTACGTGAACAAAAACGCGACGTGACGCCCGGCCGCGCTGGAAAACAGCGAGTGCCCGGCAGTCGGATATGATTTCCACCGGAAGGAAGTGAACCTGTTTGGAAACCTTTAAGTACGCAGCCATCTCCCACAGCGGGGAGAGGGTCTCCGGCATTATGGAAGGCTTCAACGAACTGGATGCGGTGGATCGCATCAAACAGACCTGCGATGTGATCCTGAAGCTGACGCCTGTCAAGCAGGATGTAGGCAGCCTGATGAATCTGGAGATCAGCGCCAACAAGCTCAATGCCAAGGCGTTCACCGTCATGTGCAGCCAGTTCTCCATCATTCTGCGGGCCGGCATCCCCATTGCCCGGACGGTGCATCTGATCGCGGAGAAAACGACGGATAAACCGCTGAAGCGCATCCTCACCTCCGTGGCGGAGGACGTGGAATCCGGCCGTACCGTGGCGGATGCTTTCAACGACCGCGGCGGCGCCATGCTGCCCCCCACCTTCGTGGAGACCATCCGCGCCGGCGAGGAATCCGGCAACCTGGATCGGGCGTTCGACAGCATGTATCACCTCTTTGACAAGCGGGTGAAGATGGCGGGCAAGGTGCGCAGCGCCCTGGCCTACCCGGTCTTCGTTCTGGTCATCGCCGTCGCCGTGGTCATCGTCCTGATGGTCAAGGTGGTGCCCACGTTCACTGCCATTTTCGAAAGCTACGACGCCGAGCTTCCCTTCATGACAAGGCTGCTCATCGGCATTTCCCACTTCTTCCAGCATGCCTGGCCGTATATCCTGGTGATCGCCGCCATCATCGTCCTGGCGTTCAAGATCATCCAGAAGACGGAGAAGGGGAAGATGGGCCTGGCCAAGCTGCAGCTGAAGCTGCCCATCCTGGGCAACATCGGCCTGCTCAACGGCGCCAGCCAGTTTGCCAACTCCATGACCACCATGCTGGGCGCCGGCCTCCCCATTACCAGAGCCGTGGGCATCACCGCCCGCACCATGGACAACTATTTCATCAGCTCCGAAACCGGCAAGCTGGTCGGCAAGCTGGAGGAAGGCAAGGCCCTGGGCAACAGCATGGCCGAAGCCGCCTATATGCCCGATATCCTGGTGGATATGGTCACCGTGGGCGAAGAGACCGGCGAGCTGGAAGACACGATGAACACCATCGCCGGCTATTACGACGCCGAGCTGGAAATGGCGACGGACGCCGCCATGAAGAAGCTGGAGCCCGCGCTGCTGATCTTTATGGCCGTCATCGCCGGCTTCATCGTCATCGCCATTTACATGGCCATGTTCGATATGTACAGCGTCATGTAACGCTGGTTTCATTGACCGAAGTGTTGCACAGCAAACCCTTTCGGCCGGCATCCGGATTCTGCTGCACAGCATCCCCCCGGGGAAGGGGGAACGAGGGAGAGTAGTCGGTTATGTCGAGGATCATCACCCGGAAGAAAAAGAGCGACAATAAGCAGGAGAACAATAAAGAAAAGGGCATCCGTCAGCTGATCTGGATGCTGGTCTTTGTGGTGCTGCTGCTGGCTGTGATGGTGATCCTTCCCTTTGTGCAGAGCCGGGAAAAGAAAGCGGAGGCCTATGCCTGCACGCTGGCCGTGCGCAGAGCGCAGGACGCCGTGCTGGTGGAGTTCCTCTCCGAGATGGAGCTGACGCAGCAGGCCGCCGCCGTCGCCGTGGACAAAAGCAGGCTGGGGCGGGAAGAACTCTGCCCTTCCGGCGGCGATTACTACCTCATACCCACCGGGGAAACCTGGCGCGTGACCTGCGGCCTGCATGAGGAGGATACGAAGCTCCGCACGCGTCTGAATGCCAATGTGGTGTTTGAGGCGTTGAATAAGCAGATGGAAGAATGCCGTCAGCTGGGGGTCGAGCAGCATTCCCTGGTGCTCACTCTCAACGGGCAGCCGCTGGAGGTGAAGCTCCTGGAGGGCAACAACGGTCTGCGCCGCGGCACGGATTATTCCATCGATTTCGACGGGGTGGTCTCCTTCTATTCCCTGAATGCCGCCGGGGACATGAACTGGTTCGTCTATGCCGACGCGAACCATGCGGCCGTCTGGAAGCTTGCCGACGGCTGGAGCGGAGATGCTTATTAGAATCTGTCTGTCAAAGGAGCACGCACTGTGTCCATTCATGACAGCCGGCTGATCCTGTGGTACTGTTGCTGCGTGGCGGCGGTCCTGGGAGCGGTGATGGGCTCTTTCCTGAATTGCGCGGCCTGGCGCATCGCCCACGGTCAGAACTTTCTGAAGGGCAGAAGCCATTGCCCCGAATGCGGGCATGTGCTGAGCGTCGGCGACCTGGTGCCGGTGTTCAGTTGGCTTTTCCTCCGGGGCAAGTGCCGCTATTGCGGCGCAAAGGTCTCCGTTCGCTATCTCCTCGCGGAGCTGTTCATGGCGGCGGTGACGGTCGTCTGTCTTCTCCGCTATGATCTGACCGTCCTTTGCCTCCGGAACTATATCTTCCTGTGCTGCCTTTTCTGCCTCTCCCTGGTGGATCTGGAGGATTACACCATCCCGGACGGATGCCTGCTGGTTTCGGCTGCGGTCTGGCTTCTGGCTCTGCCGTTTTTGCACATGAGCTGGAAGGAATCCCTCCTTCACCTTCTGGCGGCGCTGGTTTTCGGCGGCGGTCTTCTGCTCCTGTCTTTGGCAATGGACCGTATCCTCAAGAAAGACACCCTGGGCGGCGGCGACATCAAGCTGTATTTTGTCGTCGGCCTGTATCTGGGCTTTGCCGCCACCCTGTTTTCCCTTCTCGCGGCCTGTATCCTGGGCCTGCTGTTTGCCTTTCTCCGGAAGAGATTCGGGAAAGCGGGCAGCGAACTGATCCCCTTCGGTCCGTCCATCGCGGCGGCTGCAGCGGTCATGCTGCTGTTCGGAGATCCCATGGTGCGCTGGTATCTGGGTCTGATCTCCGCAGCTTGATAATATTGCGTAAGATGGAGTTGTGAGCATGGCAAAAATACTTGGTATCGATATCGGATATGACACGGTAAAGCTGGCTCTGGTCAGCGGGAAGCAGGTCAAAAAGACCGCGATCGCTTCCATGCCCAAGCGCCTCATGCGCGACGGGCGTCTTGCCTCGCCGGAGGCCATGGGCGAGCTTTTGGCTCAGACCATGAAAAAGAACGGCATTCACTGCTCCAAGGCGGCGGTTGCCTTCTCCAATGAGGCGGTTTTCGTCCGCAACGTCACCATGCCCGTGATGGCGGCGGAGCAGCTGACGCTGAACCTGCCTTATGAGTTCCGGGATTATATCACCGAGGAATTGAAGAACTATGTCTTCGATTACGCGATGCTGTCCGATGCGGTTTCCGCCGCAAAGGCGAATTCCGAGAAGTCTGCCGCCAAAAAGAAGGAAAAGCAGCCGAAGAAAGCCAAGCAGAATGCGCTGGAGGCTTTCGAGGCCCAGGCGGACACGGAGGCGGCAAAGCCGACGGAGGTTTCCGCTGCCGGAGCTTCCGAGAGCGCCACGATGGAGCTCCTGGCCGTCGCCGCGCCCATGTCCCTGATGGAGGAGACGCGGCTGATGCTCCGGAAAGCGGGCATGAAGCTCACGAAGGCGGCACCGGTCGTCTGTTCCTTCACGGGCCTCATCCGCAGCATGGACCCGGCCAAGAAGCCGGAGAGCGGGGAATACTGCTTCCTGGACCTGGGTTACCAGTCCATCCGGATGTACATGTTCAAGGGCGACCGGCATGAGGTCACCCGCGTGGTGGAATCCGGCCTCTCCACGGTGGACGCCGCCATCGCCGACGCCTACAACGTGGATGAGCATCTTGCGCATACCTATGTGGTCAACAACTTCGAGGACTGCCAGAGTCAGGAAGTCTGCGTGAACGCTTTCAACAACATCGCCGTGGAGCTCATGCGGGCCCTCAACTTCTATCGATTCAGCAATCCCGACAGTTCTCTTTCCGATATCTGGCTCTGCGGCGGCGGCGCATACATCACCCCGCTGGTGGCCGCCATTGAGAGCGGGCTGGAGGGAATGAAGATCCACTCTGCGGAAGAACTGATGCCCGGCGGCAGGCTTCTGGGCGACAGCAATGCCCTGGCGCAGGCCATCGGCATTACGCAGGAATAAGACGGGAGGTGCACGGAGTGGCTGCTGGAGTTACGAGTAAGACAAGCAAAGCGAATAAGGTCCGCGGACGCCTGCCGGTGAAGCGGTCCATCAATATGGCCACGGTGGGCGAGAAGAAGACGCGGGCCACCACGGTTATTCTGGTTTTCCTTTTGGTTCTGATCGCGATCGCCGCATTTTCCAAGTTCCTGGTGATGGACCGGCTGGAAGTGGTCAATCAGGAGGAGCAGAAGGTGCGCGACCTGCGCACCCAGCTCAGCGCGGCGAATGCCAAGCTGGATTCCTTCGGCGAGCTGAAGGAGAAATACGCGCATTATACCTTTGCGGATATGACCAATGAGGAGCTGCGGCGTGTGGAGCGCAGCGACGTGGTAGAGCTCATCGAGCGGCTCGTGATGCCCAATGCCGCGCTGAACAGCTGGAACGTGAAGCAGAATCAGCTGACGCTGAACGTCACGCTGGATACCCTGCAGGATACGAACGAGCTGGCCCAGCTGCTCAATGAGGACCCCATGGTGGAATTCGCCACGGTGAAGAACGCCGTCACCAATGAGATCAAGAGAGAGACGCCGCCGGCGGTGGCAGCACCGACGACGCCGGCCCCCGCGGCGGAGCCCGAGGGCGAAGGCGAAGCCCCCGCCGCGGAAGAACCTGCGGAGGGTCAAGCGCAGGAGCAGCCCTCCGAGGGTGAAGCGGAGGCCGAGGAAGAAACGGTCGAGCCGCTCTTCAATGTCACCGCGCAGATCATCGTCTATCTCACCATTGCGGAAAAGGAGGGCTGAGCATGAGCCGGGAAGTAAATGCAAAGGAAAAAGTCCTGCTGGTCATCCTGGTCCTGATCATTCTGGGCTTTGCCTACTATCGGTTTGTGGATCAGCCGATCCGCAACAATCTGGCCAAGGCGGAAGCGGAGTATTCCGCGCTCCAGACGGAGCTTACCAGCGTGCGCATCAAGATCAATGAGCTGCAGCGCATGCAGGACGAGATCGACGAGATCGCCGCCAGCGGCAAGAACAGCTATATGCCCAGCTACAACAACGCCAAGGAAGAACTGGCGCTGCTGAACAACATCCTCAACAAATCCGCGACCCAGTATTCCGTGGCCTTTACCAATGTCACCCGCTATGCGGATCAGATCCGCCGTGAGTTCAAGCTGGATTTCACGGCGACGGACTATGATTCCATGCGGGATATCATCGACAAGCTCACCGGCGTGGAATACCGCTGCATGATCGGCGACTGCAACTGCAGCGTGATCAAGGTCAGGAACGCGCAGGGCGAGGAGGAGACGGCTCTGTCCGTCAGCACGACCGCCACCTTCTATGAGACCCTGGTGGGCGGCACCGCGGACGCCGGCCTGCCCCCCGATTCCAGCAAGAAAAACTGAGGGAGCGGCATAAGCGCGGTAAAGAAGCCCTGCGCCCTGCGGCGCAAAGGACGCGGCCCGAACCGGATTTCCCCGGGCGCATCCCGTTGCGAAGCTGCGAGAATATGGAGAAAACGTCTTTTGTCGGCAGACAAAAGACGTTTTTTTGTCGAGTGGGTGGGAAAGAGACAAGTCTGCGTTTTTTGATGGAAGCTAAAGCTCGGATGACAATTGATATACTGCTGACACAGGATGTGTACTATTTCCCTTGCGGGGGATGTGCCATATTCGGCGAACCATAAATTGAAAAGCGCGCGTAAAAGAAAACCTAGTCATAGTAAAACCCTGTTTCCCTTTGATTATCATGAGGCAGAACGACAACACTTTTCGCAACTATTTTCAATCGCTTCTCCAAACGCCGGATTTGTCAGTTTGATTCCATGTTCTGCTTTGCGGTTTTGCAGGACGATACCAGCATTGCGCGGATAGACGTGCATAGCATATTCAAAGCTTTATATGTTCCTTCGTCAAGATACCCCGTGCGGTACAGTAATTCCAGCCAATAACCGGTTTCGCTTGCTTCCTTGAGCGCGATCTCAAGCTTTGATATAAAATCCTTTTTACCTTGCGCATAGTTTGCTTCGTATATGTTCGCACCGATAGAAGTGCCGGAGCGTCCGATCTGGTTGGAAATCACAAATTCGTTTTTTGCTTTCAGGTCCTTGACAAGATGGATGATTTGGACTGAGAAATCCATCGATAATTCGGCAAGTCTGTTTTCTTTCATAACGCGATATCCTTTCTGCTGACTATACCAATTATATATTCAGGAGCGTCAAATGACAATGATGCCGCCGCAGGCGGCTGATGATGTATCGGCTGGCGCCGAAATGATGTTGCTCGTTTCACTCGCAATGATGCGATGTTTGCCCTCATGTGCCCGCAGGCACACATCATTGCCGCAGGCAACATCATGTGCGAAGCACGCATCATTTGCCCGACAGGGCAAACATCATTCAAAAAAGCTTCTTTTGTCGGAAGACAAAAGAAGCTTTTTTGCTGGCGGAGGGTGCAGGATTCGAACCCGCGTGGACATCACTGCCCTAACGGTTTTCAAGACCGCCCCGTTATGACCGCTTCGGTAACCCTCCAGCACGGGAAGTTTACCACGCGCCGCCGTTCTTGTCAATCCGCCCGCAGCGCCCGGATCACTTCCCCCGCATCCCAGGCCAGGGGGAAGGCCCGGTCCGGCAGGTCCTTGGGAACCTTGGGATGACCGGGGTGGTCGATATCCGCGTAGCCGCGATTCACCCGGAACAGCTTTGCGCCGGGGATCAGCCGCGTGAACTTCTCGAAGGGCCAGCGGATGACGCCGGGGGTGTTGAAGCCGACCCCCAGCTCCAGGATGCAAAGACGCATCTCCGCGCTGGAATTGACGAAGTCCGCGTAGCGCTGAAAGCCCTCCTCATAGTTTTCGGGCCGGAAAACGAGCTCTGCCACGGCGCCGCAGTAGGGGCAGCGGGGCAGACCTTCCTCCCGGCACTCGAAGGTCTCGTGGTCGATGTGCTTCAGGGCTTCCCGCAGGGAGGGGAGGCTTTCCCAGGTGTGCTTGCAGCAGCGCCGGGAGCAGCCCATGACGTCGTAGCTGCCCTGGTATTCAAACAGGCGGTCCATGGGGAAGCCGCCGCGATAAAACTGCCGGTCCGCGTTGGAGGTCACCACAAAGAAATCCTTGCCCTCCAGCAGGGCTTTCAGCTCCGCATACAGGGGCAGCGGCGGCAGGATCTCCCGCACATAGTGGATGTGGGTGGCCCAATAGGCCCACTTGCGCCCCACGGTCCATTCCTCGTCCTTCATCCCCACCAGCTCATATTGGCAGCGGTAGCCCAGCCGGTACATGTCGGGGAAGTATTCCCGGAAAACCGCCTCGTCCAGATAACTGAGCCCGGCGGAGGCGCTGAGCCCCGCCCCGGCGCCCACCAGCACCCGGTCGGCTTCCTTCAATTCCTGCCGCAGCAGCTCCAGATTCCGCAGTGTCAGCTCGTCCATGCGCTCATCTCCTCCCGCCTATTATATCGGATGGCGGAGGAAAGCGCAAGAGCGCGAAAACAGGCGCAGCCGGAGGGCTGCGCCAGGTTCAGTTTTTCGCTTTCGGCCGGAAAACCAGCGCCGTCAGAAAGGCGAAGACCACCGCCGCTCCGACGCCGCCGGAGGCGGCGGTGAGCGCGCCGGTCAGGATGCCCAGGGCGCCCTTTTCCGCCACCGCCTCCCGCATCCCCTTGGCGAGCACGCTGCCGAAGCCCGGCAGAGGCACCGTGGCCCCGGCCCCGGCCCACGCCGCAAAGGGCTCGTAGACGCCCAAAGCTCCCAGCATGACGCCCAGCACCACGCAGCCGCTGAGGATGCGCGCGGGGGTCAGGGCGGTGCGGTCGATCAAAACCTGGATTCCGGCGCAGATGAGGCCGCCCACAAGAATCGCTTTCAGATAACCGAGAATCATTTCCTTCACCTTGTATTGGAGATCGCCACCGCGTGGCAGATGCCGGGGATGCTCTCCCCCTGGCCGGAGGTGGTGGGGGACATGAGGGCCCCCGTGCCGCAGAACAGCAGCTTTTTCCATCGCCCGGCGCGCATCCCGTCCAGCAGCCAGGAGCAGAGCACCGCCGCGCTGCACCCGCAGCCGGAGCCCCCGGCATGCACGTCCTGCCGCCCCTGGTCGAACAGCAGCACGCCGCAGTCGTCGTAGACCGGGGCCAACTCCACCCCATCCCGCCGGAAGAAGTCCAGCACGATGCTCCGTCCGATCCGCCCCAGGTCCCCGGTCACGATCAGGTCGTAGTCGCCGGGCGTCAGGCGGAGGTCCTCAAAATGGCAGCGCAGGGTGTCATAGGCCGCCTGGGCCATGGCCGCCCCCATGTTGCCCGCGTCCGTGATGCCCCCGTCCCGGATGCGTCCGGTGGTGACCGCCGTCACATAGGGGCCGCCCCCCTCGGCGGCCAGAATGGCGGCGCCGGCGGCGGTGGCGGTCCACTGGGCCGTGGGGGCGCGCTGGCCGCCGTATTCCAGGGGCAGGCGGAACTGCCGTTCCGCCGAGCAGAAATGGGAGGAGGTGAGGGCGCAGGTAAAATCCGCATAGCCGCCGTCGATCATCATGGCGGCCAGCCCCAGTCCCTCCGCCATGGTGCTGCACGCGCCGAACAGCCCGAAGTAGGGGACGCCGGCGTCCCTGAGGGCAAAGGTGGAGGCCGTGCACTGGTTCAGCAGGTCGCCGGCAAAGAGATAGTCCAGCTGGGAGAGGGTGAGCTTCGCCTTCTCCAGCGCCTTGAAAAAAGCCAGCCGCTGCATGGCGGATTCCGCCTTTTCCCAGGTCCGTTCTCCGAAATAGGCGTCCTCGCTGACGATGTCGAAGCTGGTGCCCAGGGGGCCGTCGCCCTCCTTTTGCCCCACGGCGGAGGCGGAACCGATGATGGCGGGCGGCTCGGCGAGGCAGACTGTCCTTCTGCCGGTTCGTTTCGTCTTCATGCTCCTATTGTCTGCGTATCGGGCGGCCTTATTCCGGGAAATCTATACAGCGGCGGCAGCCGTCGGTCACGGGCAGCAGGGAGATATCTATTTTCTCTTTTTCAGAAGGGTGATGCCGTTGATGAGGATGGACAGGATCACGCATACCCACAGCACCTTTGACATCGTCGGCATGATGTCCATCAGGGTGCTCCAGGATTCGCCCTCGACCCTTCTCGCGCCGTCGCTGTACCATGCGCACACGGTCAAGGCGGTCAGGGACAGGCTTGCGAAGCGATAGTATTTCGTCTCGTTTCCATTCGTGCCTGCGACAAGGTTCAAAACCGCTGCTGCGATCGCGGCGATTCCAAAGAAAGCCCACATGTTCTTTCCTCACTTTCCGATCAAATGCCGGGTCCGGCGTCTGCTGCCGGAAAACCCGGAAACCATGTCCAAAAGTGCCTTTTTGCTTCGTATTAGTGATTAGAACGGGAAGAATAGGAAGCATAGGCGGTGACGGCAAATGGAAAATCCGACAAACGATTCCGCTTTGGCCGGGGAAAGGATCATAGGCCTGGATCTTCTGCGGATCCTTTCCATGCTGATGGTGATCCTTCTGCACAATCTGGGCCAGGGCGGGATCCTGGACGGCACGGTTTCCGGCAGCAAGCACTATTACCTAGCATGGGCGCTGGAATGCATCTGCTACTGTGCGGTGGATTGCTATGGCCTGCTGTCCGGCTATGTAAGCGCGGCCCGCAAGCGATACAGGCACAGCAAGATCGTGCTGCTGTGGCTCGAGGTCGTTTTCTATTCGGTGACTTTTGCCTGCGTCTTTCGCCTCATTTCCCACGAATATGCCGGGAAAAGGGAACTGCTGAATGCGCTTTTCCCGGTCATGCGCCGCCAATACTGGTACTTTACGGCATTTTTCGCTCTGTCGCTGTTGGCGCCGGTCATCCATGGGGGAATGCGAAGCATTACCGCGAGAACGGCGCGCCTGATGGCAGCCTTGCTTGTTCTCGTTTTCTGCGTTTTGCCGACCATCTTTTGCACGGACCCCTTCCACCTGAGGGGTGGTTATTCTGCCCTCTGGCTGATCGTGCTGTACGCCCTGGGCCTGCTTCTGAACAAAGGCGGGATTCTAAAAAGGATCGCTCCGGGCTGGCTGGCTTCTGCCTTTTTCCTGTGCACGGCGCTTACCTTTCTGCTGACCGTCGTTTTCCCTGTTTCCATTCCCAGGCTCGGAACGCTTTCTCCGCTGAACTATACTTCGCCGACGGTGCTGCTCTCCGCCGTCAGCCTGCTGTTTCTTCTGCGTCGTCTGGAGGTGCGCTCCTCAAAGCTCCGGCAGCTTCTGGGCCGTTTGTCCGGTGCCTCCTTCGGCGTCTATATCCTGCATACGAATCCCTTGGTCTGGACCTTCTGGTTTCGTCCGGGGGTCCTGAAGGGATTTGCGGATGCGCCGGTTTGCGCTTTCCCCCTCTTGGCGGTCGGGGCCGCTGCCGCGGTCTATCTGCTGTGCTTCGCCGTCGATTCGGTGCGGGCGTGGGTTTTTCAAAAGCTGCGGCTTCGTATAAGGCTGGAAAAATGGGAGGAGAGCGTCCTGCGGATGCCGGATCCCGCCGAAAATTCGGAGAAAGCGGAATGAGGTCCCCTCCGTTTTCCTTATTCCACGGTAACCTTGCAGCTGGCGGTCAGTCCGCTTGCGCTGGCGGCGGTCACGATGGCTTCCCCGGGGGCCAGGGCGGTGAGCTTGCCGAAATCCTCCGCCGTCACCACCGACGGATCGCTGCTGGTCCAGGTCAGGAGCGGCGCATAAGCGCCCTGGGGCTCGAAATAAAAGCCGAGATCATACGTCTGCCCCACCTCCAGGGTCAGCTCCGTCTCCGGGAACACCAGGCGATCCGCAGGAGCCAGGCTGCGGGTGGTAACGCTGGTCTTTTTCCCGGCGTCCGCATCGTAGGTAATGACGGTCTCGGAAATGACGGTCTCGGAAATGTGCACCGTCCATTCTGTCCTGTATATCCGCACCGGATCACCATCTTCATTGTAGGCATATTCAGCGGTCCAGGTATCGCCCCCGGAGGCGGCATAGGTTTCCTGCAGAGGATGACCGGCGTCGTCATACCGGCAGGTGTAGAGGGTATATGCTTCGCCCCAGTCATATACGCCGCCGCGGTATTCCCGCCGCAGGAGCCGCCCCGCTTCGTCATAAGAGAAGGTCTCCCATTCTGTCCTTTCCGGGAAGATCGTTTCGGTCCGGATCAGGTTTCCCGCTTCGTCATAGGTATATTCCCGCACCGTTTCACCGCCGGCATTGGTTTCGACCTGCCGCAGGCAGAGGTCGCCCTCCCAGGTGTAGGCGGCAGAACTGGTTTCCTTCCCGTCCTTCAGCGTCCGTTCCTCCAGCACATGTCCCGCCTCGTCCCGCTCGTACGCCGTGACGATCAGGAAACCGTCCGCGCTGACAGTGGTCTGACGGATGAGGTTTCCCCGCTCGTCATAGGCAAATTCAGAACCGGTATCCCCCTGCCATTTCCGGATGAGATTTCCCCGGTCGTCATAGGTATAGACCAGCTCCGTCCGGGCGTCTCCGTCGTCCGTGGTCTCCTTCGTGAGATTTCCCCACCGGTCGTATTCCCAGGTAAAGCTCTCCCTATAAAGAAGCTCCCCGGTTTCCCGGTCTTCGCTGAGCCGGACTTCCTCTATGGTTCGGCCGAGCTCGTCATAGGTCCGGGTCTCTGTCAGAACGGACCACGCCGTTTCCTCCCTGCGGGAGAGGAGGCGCCCGGAAGCGTCGAAGGTGCTGACGGTGTGAAATCCGCCCTGTCCTTTTTCATCGACGACCGTTTCCTCCTGCACCGTCCAGGGGGTAGGTTCGGAGAAGGCCCTGGCAATGATGATGGCGGTATTGGAGGGTTGATCGTAGTCGACGAAAAAGCCCAGGGCGGCTCCCAGCTCCTTGAGCTGGAAATAGTTGTGGCCGCCGATGTTATATACCGTCAGATCTGTCCGCAGCTCGCCGTCAATGTAGATGGACTGGCTGCTGCTGACAGCCGTTGCGCTTTGGTCTCCCAGGGTCATGTCCAGCTCGCTTCCGTCCGGGGTATAGGCTTCTCCGGTGACGATGACGACGCATTTCTTTTCCTCGTCCCAGCGTACGGAAAATTGGCTCCCGCTGCCGCTGAGCAGCATGGCCAGGTCGCGGAGCATAAAATAGTTGCGGTCGTCGATGTTGTATTTTTGGCAGGCGATTGCTTTCCCGTCCACCCGCAGGCTCTGGCGGGACACCATCACCCGGCCCGCCGCCGCTGCCGGCAGGAGAGGCAGCGTCAAAAGGAATACGATCAACATGCTCACAACCCGTTTCTTCATTCTCTTTCTCCTTCCTTGGTTCTGCATATCACTTTGTATCACCTTGTCCGAAAACCAACGGGCTTGAAGGGCTTTCATTGACGCTTTCGGCCATTCGGAGCAGGTCTTCTTCGCTGATGAAGCCGGTCACGAGAAATGTGCTTGTTGTGAACGAATCTCATATTCAGGGATTTTGATTTCGGCAACATATCGAAGAGTCTTTTCCAATTGCAAGAGTTCTTGCTCTGTCCATTCTTTAGTCAATCCATATTTATCTACATCGTAGTATTTATCTAACCCAAAGCTTTTCATTTCATCAGCAGACAGTATGTGAAAGTCAGTGCCGTACTCTTCGTTTAACTCAGACAGCATAATGTCTACCGAATTATACATTTCTTTAGTGCTGCCATCAAGGGCAGAAGCCGGAAAAGACATGCTCATAATTAGTATTAGGAAAAGTGCTACCATTCTGATTGAAGTTGAATATGTGTTTTTGATCGACATAGTATAACCTCCGAATATTCAAAGCCTATAATCTGCTCATGATTTGTAAATTACTAATGTATTTCTTCTACGCTTTCAGCCATACGTATTAGCTCAGCTTCAGTCACAAATCCCGTAATTAAAAATACAGAATCTTCTGTTGTCCATGTTATTCCGCTCGCGACACTGTCAAGTTTTGAAATGAACAGTTGGGCAGGCTGTGCATTAACACAGCAATCCTTTATGTCTGCATCCGTTATGTCTAAATACCATGTCCTTTTCTCCAGACTAATTATATAGCTAAATCTCAAATAACCTTTAGCTTCGCTTTTGTACAATACGGTCGTTTCGTCAACGAACACATTGACCGTATTTTCAGAATACCCATCGGGAATCCATAAAGGCCGGTAATCAACTGGCTTGGTATTCCCATTGGCGCTCTCGTTGTGATGATACACAAAACTATTACCGATTACTTCATTGAACCATCCAAAGAACACAGCCCTGGCGTCAGCATCAACGCTGATCCAGACCATTCCGGCGAAAAGGATCGCCAGCAGGAAGGCCGCCGCCCGGCGCACGGTCCGGTAAAGGACCGGGTGGTCCGCTCTCCGTTTCAGCTTTTCGATCTTCTTTTCAAACGCGTTGGAAAACACGAAGCTTTCCCCGGCGTCGAAATCCGCCGTCAGCTGCGATACATAAGCTTCGCAGGACCCTGCGGCCGCCGCACATAACCATTCTTCCGGAATCATAGATTTCCGCCTCCTTCCCGGTAGAGTTCCTCCAGCTTGTTCTTTGCCCGCTGGTCCAGCTTCTGCGCCCAGGAGAGCGTGATGCCCAGCAATCCGGCGATTTCCCGAAGGCTGTATCCGTGGTGATACTTCAGCCATATCACCGCCCGCTGCTTCTCCGGCAGCCTTAGGATGCAGTCTTCCAGCAGGTTTTCCCCGGCGGGCAGCTGCTCCCCGGACGCCGGTTCTTCGGTAAGGGGGACCGCCGGATGCTTCCCCCGTTCCCGCAGCATATCGGTCACCGTGTTCTCAACCATAATTACGACGAGCTTCTTCGTTTTTGGACCGGCCGGTTCGATGATCTTGATTTTCTCCGCGATTTTCACATAGACCTTGTGTACGGCGTCCTCCGCGTCCTGCGCATTTCCCAGCCGCCGAAAAGCCAGATGCATGAGCAAGGCGCGGTACGTCATATAAAGCTGCTCGAATTTCGATTTGTCCTCGTCGGTTTCGATCGTCTGCAAATAGATCAGCATAAGCATCCCCCTCCTTCCTTATTACGATGGAGAACGCCGATTTTGGACACAGGCCGCCGGATTTTTCCGTTTTTTTCCGAAATTCCGCGAAACGCAACGCAAAAAGCGGAGCCGGCTGACGGAAAAATCAGGAGCCGGCTCCGTTCTTTCGTTTTTCATACCCCTGGCCCGCCGGCGCCCGCAAGGCGGGGCGGACCGGATCATCGCAGCATTTTCGTCGCTCGTTCCAGGGAGCTTCGCTCCGCCTCCGTGAGGGGCTTGTCCGCGTTGCGGTGGTCGAAGCTGACGGTGAAGCCCGTCACGTCCTGCCGCAGCCGGGTCAGGGCGTCCCGCAGCTGCCCCGTGACCGCCGCATACAGCGAAGCATAGGATTTCTCCTTCAGCTCCTCCTTCGCCACGCGCAGCAGCATGGCGGCGTGGGTGAGGCAGAAATAGGGCTGCCGCGTCAGCTTGCCGCGAAAGGCTTCGTCGCTGTCCCACAGCCAGGCCGTGTTGGAGCAGTAGCGGACCTCCGTGTTTCGGATGCGCTTGCAGGCATAGCAGCTTTTGGCCTGCGCCGTCAGGGTCTCGGCAGCGTCGCCCTTGTCGTCCTTCTTGCCGAAGAGCCCCTTTTTGCCCCGGGCGGGCTCTCCCAGCAGGCCGGCCAGCTCGTCCAGGCGGCTTTCCAGGATGAGCCCCAGGGCCAGCTTGTTCTTTTTGCGGTGCATCGCCAGGAGATGGGGGCTGCAGAAGCCCTCCCGGTTCATTTCGATGCGGATGGCGGGCTCCATCATGGCGGCGCCCAGGGCGCTTTCCAGCGTCTGCTCCTCCAGCTTCTCCCGCATGCGGCAGAGGGGGCAGCCGTCGAGGACGTCAAAGGCTTCGTTGATGGGGATGGTGAATATCTTTTCGGGCACGGAAAACGCTCCTTCGCTCTGGTTTTTGAGCAAGTTTACCATGGATCGCCGGCGGAATGCAAGCCGCCTGCGCGGTTTGACAAAAAAAGCCGTCGGTGGTATTCTATCAGATAAGCTTGCAGCAAACGGGCAGGGGCCTCCGCCCCGGCCGGAAGGAGGAATGAGCATGTCCGACGCCATTGAAACCCTGAAGCAGTGGATCAGAGAGAGCAGCAGCATCGTCTTTTTCGGCGGAGCCGGTGTCTCCACGGAATCCGGCATCCCGGATTTCCGCAGCGTGGACGGGCTTTACAATCAGAAATATGCCGAGCCCCCGGAGGAGATCATCAGCCACAGCTATTTTGTCCGCTGGCCGGAGAAATTCTATCGCTTTTACAAGGAAAAGATGCTCTATCCGGAGGCGAAGCCCAACGACTGCCACCTGGCCCTGGCGAAGCTGGAGGCGGAGGGGAAGCTCCGCAGCGTCCTCACCCAGAATATCGACGGCCTCCATCAGAAGGCGGGCAGCAAAAACGTGGTGGAGCTGCACGGCACCACCCTGAAAAACTACTGCATGAAGTGCGGCAAGTTCTTCCCCGTGGAATACCTGCTGGCGCAGGAGGGCGTGCCGCATTGCGACAAGTGCGGCGGCATCATCAAGCCGGACGTGGTGCTCTATGAGGAGAGCCTTCACGACGGGGACATGGATCAGGCCATCCGGGATATCCGCAAGGCGGACATGTTCATCGTGGGCGGCACCTCACTGACGGTATATCCCGCCGCGGGACTGGTAGAATACTATCGGGGGAAACGGCTGGTGCTCATCAACAAATCCGCCACGCCCTATGATGCCAGCGCGGACCTGGTGATCCACGACAGCATCGGAAAGGTTTTCCGCCAATGCGTATTGGAATAAAGGGCGTCGGCTTCGATCCGGTCACGCTGGAGGAGGCGGCGGCGCGGGGAAGCGCCATGATGGAGGACGGCGGCGGCCACTATGTGGTGACCCCCAATCCGGAGATCGTCTGGCTGGCGCGGAAGCTGCCGGAGCTGAAGGCCGCCGTCAACGGGGCGGACCTGGTGATCCCCGACGGGATCGGCGTCATCTATGCCGCGCGCATCCTGGGGACGCCCCTCAAGGAGCGGGTGCCCGGCATCGAGCTGGCGGAGGCGCTGATCGCCCATGCCGCGGCGGCGGGCCTGAGCGTCTTCCTCCTGGGGGCGAAGCCGGGCGTGGCGGAGCGGGCGGGGGAGAACCTCTGCGCAAAGTATCCCGGCCTGCGCATCGCCGGCTGCGGCGACGGCTATTTCAAGGAAGACGGGCCCGTGCTGGAAAGGCTGCGGGCTTCCGGCGCGCGGCTGATCCTGGTGTGCCTGGGGTTCCCCCGGCAGGAGCTTTGGATGGCCGCCCATCGGGACGAAGTGGGCCCTGCGGTGATGCTGGGCGTCGGCGGGAGCATGGACGTTTTCGCCGGGGATGTGAAGCGCGCGCCGGAGGCCTGGTGCAGGGCGGGGCTGGAATGGCTGTACCGCCTGCTCAGCCAGCCCAGCCGCATCAAACGAATGATCAAGCTGCCGGTCTTTCTCGTGTCGGTGGTTTGGGAGAGGATCGTCCATGGGAAAGCTGATCGTGTTTGAAGGGGTGGACGGCTCCGGCAAATCCACCCAGTACAGCCGCCTCTGCGCGCGGCTGAAGCGGGAAGGGCGGGAATTCCGCAGCCTGGTGTTTCCCCAGTATGCCGAGCCCTCCTCGGCGCTGATCCGCATGTATCTGGCGGGGGAATTCGGGGACAAGCCCTCGGATGTGAACGCCTACGCGGCCTCGGCCTTTTTTGCCGTGGACCGCTACGCTTCCTATAAAAAGGACTGGGGCGGCTATTATGCCCGGGGCGGCCTCATCATCACGGACCGCTATACCACCTCCAACGCGGTCCATCAGGCCTCCAAGCTTCCGGCGGAGGAGCGGGAAGCCTATCTCCGCTGGCTCTTTGATTTTGAATATGACAAGCTGGGCCTCCCCGCGCCGGACCTGGTGCTTTTCTGCGACGTGGACCTGGCCGTGTCCCTGGAGCACCTGCGCCGCCGGGAGTCGGAGACCCACACCCGCGCGGACATCCATGAGCGGGACGAGGGCTATCTGGCCGCCAGCATCGACGCGGCCCGCCAGGCTTCCGCGCTCTGCTCATGGCAGCGGCTGAATTGCGGCGCGGGCGGAAAACTGCGCAGCGTGGAGGAGATCGGCGCGGAGGTGGACCGCGCAGTGGAGGCAATATGCAGGAGCTGAAGGAACGGAAAAAGGCGGCGCGCAGGGCCCTGCGGGCCCAAATCGCGGCGCTGGATGAAAAAGAGCTTGAAAAAAGCGACGAAGCTATTTATAATAATTTATCAGTCTTGCCGGAGCTTCAGGCAGCCCAGCGGGTTTTCCTCTATCTGAGCATCCGCCGCGAGGTGGATACCCGCCGCCTGCTGAAAAGCCTGCTGGACCAGGGTAAGACGGCGGCATTGCCCGTCAGCCTGTCCGGCGGGCAGATGTACTTTGCCCGCTACAGTCCCGGCAGCCTGACGGAGGGCAGCGTGGTGCCCATCCCGGAGCCGGATGAAAACGCGCCGAGGCTGGAGCCGGAGCCGGGGGACCTGATCCTGGTGCCGGGGCTGACCTTTGACGGGCACGGCTTCCGGCTGGGACAGGGCGGCGGTTATTATGACCGCTTCCTCGGCGTCCGCGACCTGTTTTCCGTGGGCCTGGCCCGGGACGCCCTGATGCTGGAGGAAGTGCCCAGGGAGGCGCATGACTGCGCCGTCCGCTGTCTGGTGACGGAGAGCCGGGTGCTTCGCTTCTGAAAAGGGAAGGGAGGCCCCTTTCGGAGCCCCCCGCCGGCGGACTTCAGCAGCAGCCGCAGTTGTCGCAGCCGTTATTGCAGCTGCAGTTGCAGTTGCAGTTGCAATTGCTGCCGCAGCCGCCGCTGCAGCAGTTGTTGCCGCCGCAGCTGTTTCCGAAGCCGCAGCCGCCGCAGCTCCAGAACAGGATAAAGAGGATCAGAAGGATCCAGATCCAGCAGCTGTTATTGTTGGAACAGAACATGTTGTGATTCCTTTCCCCGCGCTGTGTACGCAGCGCCCGCCGCGCGCGGATAACGTCAGTCGGGAGCCGGTTCGGTAGCGGGATTGTTTTCCGCCCCTTTCGGCTTATACTATGTGCTTCATTAGGAGAGTGTGACGACGGATATCAAGAGCCGGCTTTCCTTTGTGGGAAAGCAGTTGAAGGAAAAACTGAATCAGAAACAGGCAGCCGAAGAAGCCACGGAGGCTTCTCCGGCTGAAGCTGCTGCCCGGGAGCTTTCGGAGCCTTCGCCGGCGGAGGCCGCCGGGAAGGAAGCCGCGGAAGAAATGCGGGAAGCGCAGGCGCCCGGGACAAAGGCTTCGGAGCCGCCGGCACCGGAGCCGGTGCAGCCGCCGTCTTCTCCGAAAACGCGGGAGGAGGAAGTCCGGGTCACCGATGAAGAACTGGCCGCGGTCCTCCTGGCCTTCGGCTGGCATGTCCCCGACGACGAGCAGATCGGCGCGTTCATCCCCCCAGCGGATTCCACGGCGACGGCCCCCGCGCCGGAGGAGCTGGCTGCGGAAGTCAGCGCCGTCATGGAGGTATTCACCCAGGAGGGCGTCAACGTTTACCTGGAGGACGTCACGGAGCAGACGCCGCGGGGTGAGAGCGCCCCGGCGCAGGACCTGCCCCAGACCACTGCCGTTTTCCCGGCCATCGGCGCCGAAGAAGAAGGCGCGCCGGAGGAAGCATCGCCGGAGGAAGCGCCGGAGCCTGCCGGCGAGGAGGAAACCCTTCCGGAACAGCTGGACGCCAGGACCCTTTTCCGCAGCATGAATCAGGACATCCTCAAGGAGGTCTTCTCCGAGGAGGAGCTCAGCGAGCTGGAGGGCGACGCCACCCATGTCTTCCAGAAGGAAGAAATGGCGGAAATGGAGGACCTGAGCGACCGGCAGAAGCAGGCGGAAGAACCAAAGCCGCCGGAGGCGGAAACGCCGCCGCAGCCGGAGACGCCGCCGGCGCCGGAAAAGCCGGAGCGCAGGCGCAGAAAGCGCGCCGGAGCGGAAAAGGCGGAAAAGAAGCGGGAAGAACCCCGGCCGGAAAGCCGGACCCCGGCAGAGCCGGAATTCACCGCCCGCGACTACCGTCCGATCCGCCGCAAGCGCAGCTACCGCACGGGTCTGCGGGGCGGCCTCATGTATTTCGGCTTCGTCATCTGCGTCAGCGCCATCCTGGCCTCCGTGGCCTGGCTGGCGGCGGACGATGTGCTCTCCCTCAATAAGGACTATGTTGAGGCGGAGGTCTATGTGGGCGAAGAGCTGGATATGAAGCAGGTGTCCGACGAGCTCTACAACAAGGGCCTCATCAAATACCGCAAGCTTTTCCGCATCTTCGCAAAGCTCATGATGGCGGACACGAAGATGGACCCCGGCGTCTACACCCTTTCCACCAAGCTGGACTACAACGCCATGGTCCACGCCATGCATCAGAGCACCGGCGGTCCCGTGGAACGGGCCACGGTCATGGTCATGATTCCGGAGGGCAAGACCCTGAAGCAGACCTTCCAGATCCTGTCGGATCACGGCGTCTGCCCCTATGAGACGCTGCTGGAATGCGCCGCCAACCATGACTTCAAGTATGATTTCCTGGAGGATATCCCCTATGGGGCGGAAAACCGCCTGGAGGGCTATCTCTTCCCGGACACCTATCAGTTCTATGCGCCCTCCGAGCCGGAGGAGGCCATCGAACGCTTCCTTTCCAACTTCAATACCAAGGTGACGGCGGAGATGCGGCTGCAGGCGCAGGAAATGGGCTATTCCCTGCGGGAGATGCTGACCATCGCCTCCCTGATCGAGATGGAGGCCGGCAAGGACACAGAGCGGGCCACCATCGCCTCGGTCATCTACAACCGTCTCAACAGCAGCTATTATCCCTATCTCCAGATCGACGCCGCCATCCAGTACGCGCTGGAGGAGCGCAAGGAAAGCCTCACCAACGCGGACCTGGAGATCGACAGCCCCTACAATACTTATAAATACACCGGGCTTCCCCCCGGCCCCATCGCCAATCCGGGCCTGGCCTCCATCCGCGCGGCGCTGAACCCGGAGACCACCGGCTATTATTTCTACGCGCTGAACAAGACGGGAAGCCACAATTTCTTCGCTACCCTGGATCAGTTTAACAGCTTTGTGAACAGTTCCGAATTCGGAGGTTGATAGAATTGGAAAAATACGGACTTAATGAGCTGCGGGAAAAGTATCTGAGCTTTTTTGAGACCAAGGGCCATCTGCGCCTGCCCAGCTTCTCCCTGATCCCCCAGAACGATCCCTCTCTGCTGCTGATCAACGCGGGCATGTCCCCCATGAAGACCTGGTTCACCGGGGAGCAGGAGCCCCCCCGCCGCCGGGTGACCACCTGCCAGAAATGCATCCGCACGCCGGACATCGAGAACATCGGCAAGACCGCCCGCCACGGCACCTTCTTCGAGATGCTGGGCAACTTCTCCTTCGGCGATTATTTCAAGAAGGAGGCCATTTCCTGGGCCTGGGAATTCCTGACCTCCCCCCAGTGGATCGGCCTGGACCCCGACCGGCTCTATCCCTCCGTCTATCAGGACGACGATGAAGCCTGGAATCTCTGGCATGAGATGATCGGCATCCCGGAGGACCGCATTTTCCGCTTCGGCAAGGCGGACAACTTCTGGGAGCACGGCAGCGGCCCCTGCGGCCCCTGCTCCGAAATCTACTATGACCGCGGGGAGAAGTTCGGCTGCGGCAAGCCGGACTGCACCGTGGGCTGCGACTGCGACCGCTACATCGAGGTCTGGAACCTGGTCTTCACCCAGTTCAACAACGACGGCCACGACAACTACACCCCCCTGAGCCAGAAGAACATCGACACCGGCATGGGCCTGGAGCGGCTGGCCGTGGTCTGCCAGGAGGTGAACAGCCTCTTTGACGTGGACACGGTGATGAACATAACCCACAAGGTCAGCGAGATCACCGGCGCCACCTACGGCCAGACCTATGAAAAGGATGTGTCCCTGCGCATCATCACCGACCATATCCGCTCCTCCACCTTCATGATCGCCGACGGCGTCCTGCCCTCCAACGAGGGCCGGGGCTATGTGCTGCGCCGCCTGCTGCGCCGGGCCGCCCGCCACGGCCGTCTGCTGGGGGTCCATGAACCCTTCCTCTATCAGGTGTGCGACATGGTGGTCCATGAAAACGGCGGGGCCTATCCCGAGCTGCGGGAGCGGCAGAGCTACATCACCCGCGTCATCCGCACGGAGGAGGAGAGCTTCGCCCGCACCATCGACACGGGCCTTACGATCTTCAACGACTACATGGACGGCTTCAAAAAGGACGGGGCCAAGGTCTTCTCCGGCGACGCCGCCTTCAAGCTGCACGACACCTACGGCTTCCCCATCGACCTGACGGAGGAAATGGCCGAGGAGCAGGGCATGACCGTGGACCGGGAGCGCTTCAACGCCTGTCTCCAGGAGCAGAAGGACCGGGCCCGCGCCGCCCGCGGCGATATGTCGGAGGCCTGGAAGAGCATCGAGCTGGGCCTGGACAACACCCCCACCGCCTTCATCGGCTATACGGACCTTTCCGGGGAAGGGAAGATCCTCGCCATCGTGGAGGACGGCGAGCTCAGCAGCGTCCTGGGAGAGGGCAAGGAAGGCATCCTGGTGCTGGACAGGACCCCCTTCTACGGGGAAAAGGGCGGCCAGAGCGCCGATATCGGCGTCATCGAGCTTGCCGACGGCAGCGTCTTTGAGGTCACCAACGTCCTCATCAGCAAGGGCGACAAGTATCTGCACCACGGCGTCTGCCGCAAGGGCGCTTTCCATACGGAGGATACCGCCACCGCCAAGGTGGACGTGCCCTATCGCCAGGCCATCATGCGCGCCCACAGCGCCACCCATCTGCTGCAGGCCGCCCTTCGCAGGGTGCTGGGCGACCATGTGCAGCAGGCCGGCAGCCTGGTCATGGCGGACCAGCTGCGCTTCGACTTCACCCACTATGAGGCCATCACCGACGAGCAGCTCCGGCAGGTGGAGACCCTGGTCAATCAGGAGGTGCTGGAGGACCTGCCCGTCACCGTGAGGGAAATGCCCATCGCGGAAGCCCGCAAGGAAGGGGCCATGGCCCTTTTCGGCGAGAAATACGGGGATGTGGTCCGGGTGGTGGCCATGGGCGACGTGTCCAAGGAATTCTGCGGCGGCACGCATCTGGCAAACACCGCCCGCGTGGGTTCCTTCCATATCCTCTCCGAGTTCTCCGTGGCCGCCGGCGTGCGGCGCATCGAGGCCATCACCGGCCTCCGCTGCCTGGAGAACATGGCCGCCGCGGACAAGCTGGAAAAGGACGTGGCGGAGACGCTGAAAACCTCCCCCGCGGAGCTGCGCAACCGGGCCGGCGCGGTCATGGCGGAGCTGAAGGAAAGCCACAAGACCGTGGAAAAGCTCCGGGATCAGCTGATCCGCGCGGAGATCGGGGAAGTGCTCAGCGGCGCGAAAACCGTGGGCAGCCTCCATGTCGCCGCCGTGAACGCCGGCAGCGTCAGCGCCGACTGGCTCCGCAGCGCCGGAGACCGCATTCGGGAGAAGGACGACCGGGCGGTGGTCGTGCTGGCCGGCGTCAACGGGGACAAGATCACCTTCCAGGCCGTCTGCGGCAAGGAGGCCGTGGCCGCGGGCGTCAAGGCCGGGGACATCATCCGCAGCGTGACGAAGATCGCCGGCGGCAGCGGCGGCGGCAAGCCCGACAGCGCCATGGGCGGCGGCCGGGACGTGTCGAAGCTCGCCGAGGCGCTGGACAGCGTGGAAGCTTTCGTCGCCTCCAGGCTGTGAGAGAAAGGAAAGAAACATGAAGGACTGTCTGTTCTGCAAGATCGCCGCGGGGGAGATCCCCTCGGACTGCCTGTATCAGGATGAGCAGATCTATGTTTTCAAGGATATCAATCCCCAGGCCCCGGTGCATTTCCTGGTGATCCCCAGAGCGCATCTGGATTCCGCCGCTCAGATCGACGAAACGAATTCCGCCGTGGTGGCCCACGCCTTCGAGGTGATCGCCCGCCTGGCAAAGGAGCAGGGGCTGGAGAGCTTCCGCCTCGTTTCCAACGTGGGGGAGAGCGCCGGGCAGAGCGTGAAGCATCTGCATTTCCATGTGCTCAGCGGGCGGGATATGACCTGGCCGCCGGGCTGATGCCGGTTTGAATTGAAGAAAGGGACCGCAGCCGTGAGAAGACTTGCCGTTTTTGCATATTCTTTTTCGGCGGCGGCCTTTCTTTTGGCCTTCCTGCGGCCCGGAAGAACGCTCCTGCTGCTCCTGGGGGCCGGTCTCATGCTGCCGGCGGCGGCGTCGATGGCGCTGCGACCCCGGCGGAAGCTCCTGACGTATCTGCGCTGGCTCCTGCCCGGCCTGGCCCTGGGCTGCCTCGCCTTTGCCCTGTGGCAGCAGCTGATCCTGCGCCCGGCGGAGCTGCTGGTGGGGGAAGGGAAGGGCGTGGAGGCGACGGTGCTGGATTATCCCCGGAGCGCCTCCTTCGGCGAAAGCGTGACAGTGCGCATCGGGCGGGTGAAATGCCGCCTGTATCTGGAGGACACCGCCGGGCTGGAGCCGGGTCAGCGCATCGCCTTTGACGGCAGGCTGCGGCTCACGGAGGAGCGCACCGGGGAGGATTATTATCTTAGCGTCGGCATGCCCCTCTTTGCCTACGGGAAGGGAACGGCGGAAGTGCTGGGTCCGGCGGCGCATCCCTGGCGGTTTTTCCCCGCCAGACTGGGCAAGGCCCTGCGGGACCATATCACCGCAGCCGCCGACGAAGCTGTTTCCCCCTTCCTGATCGCCGTCCTCACCGGCGAGCGCGGCGCGCTGAGAGAGGATACCTTCTTCTATTCCATGATGCGGGAGGCGGGAGTGCTCCACTGCATCGCCGTCTCCGGCATGCATCTCTCCTTCTTGGTATCCTTCCTGGCCGCGGTCCTGGGCAGGGGCAGGCACACGAGCCTCCTGTGCATCCCGGTGATCCTGCTGTTCATGGCGGTCACGGGCTTCACCCCCTCCGTGGTGCGGGCGGGGATCATGCAGCTGACCCTCTGCCTGGGGGTGCTGCTGGAACGGGAATATGACAGCCACACCGCCCTGGCGCTGGCCCTGGCGGTGCTGACGGGGCTGAATCCCTATGCCAGCCACCATGTGGGCCTGCTGCTGAGCTTCCTTTCCACCCTGGGCATCCTGCTGTTCTGTGAAAGACTCTATGGAAGCCTTTTTCCCCTGCCGAAGGAACGGGAAAAGACCCTGGCGGGGAAGCTTCTTCGCTATGTCCGCAGCAGCCTGGCCGTCAGCCTGAGCGCCCTGATCCTGACGCTGCCGGTCATGGCCGTCTGCTTCGGGCAGATCCCGCTGCTGGGGCCTGCGGCCAATTTTCTGATCCTCTGGGCGGTGACCCTCTGCTTCGGCCTCAGCCTGCTTGCCGCCCTTCTGGGCTTCCTGTGGATGCCCGGGGCGGCGGCCCTGCTCTGGCCCGCACGGCTGCTGGTCCTGTATATCCGCCTGGTCGTCACCGCCGTCGGCCGCCTGCCCTTCGCCTCCCTCTATCCGCAGAACGACATGATCGCCCTTTGGCTCCTGTGCCTCTATCTGCTGATGGCGGCCTTCCGCTTCCTGCCGGGAATATCCCACCGGCTCCGGGGCTTCACCCTGGCGGCGATCCTGACCCTGGCCGTCAGCTGCGCCGCCGGATATGCCCTTTACCGGCAGGATGCGTTCATCGCCTCGGTGCTGGATGTGGGGCAGGGGCAATGCGCGGTGCTCATGGGCGGGGATTTCACCGTGGTCGCGGACTGCGGCAGCCTGAGTACTTCCGATGATCCGGGGGACACGGCGGCCCGTTATCTCCTCAGCCGCGGCCGGAGAAGGGTGGACGTCCTCCTCCTGTCCCACTACCACACGGACCACATGAGCGGCGTGCCGCAGCTGCTGCGCCGCATGCCGGTGAAGCTGCTCCTGGTCCCGCCGCCGGAGAGCGAGGAAGCCCTGGCGCTGCTGGCCCAGGCGGAGGCGGCGGGCACGGAGGTGCGCATCGTGGCGGAGGAAGTGCAGCATTTCCGCTTCGGTTCCCTGGAGGCGGACGTGACGCCGCCCCTGGGCAACGTGGGGGACAATGAGGAATGCCTCTGCGCCCTGTTCCGGTGGGGCGGCGAGGAAATGCTGCTCACGGGCGACGCCTCCAGGGCCACGGAGCTGCGCCTCCTGGAGCGGCTTCCCCTGCCGGATATCGAGCTTCTGGTGGCGGGCCACCACGGCTCCGCCGGCTCCGTCTCCGACGCGCTGCTTTCTGCCGCCGCCCCGGATGTGGCCGTGATCTCCGTCGGCCGCAACAGCTATGGTCTGCCCTCGGAGGAAGCGATGCTGCGCCTGGCCGCCGCCGGAGCCGCCGTTTACCGCACCGACCGGGCCGGGACCGTCGAAATCCGCTATCGTCAAAGGAAAGGAATCGCCGACCATGAGTGAAATCAGAATGGAAGACCTGCGCAAACAGCTGAAAAGCGGAAAGCTCGACCGCTGCTATCTCCTCTACGGCAAGGAGCGCTATCTGCAGGATCACTATGGCCGGGAACTGCGGAAGACGGTGCTGGGCGGGGAGGATGATCCCTTCAATCTGCGGCAGCTGGAGGGAAAGAACCTGGACCTCGAGGCCCTTGCGGACGCGGTGGACGCCTATCCCTCCTTCGCGGAACGGGCGCTGGTGGAGGTCCGGGACTATGACCCCTTCCAGATAACGGAAGAAGAAACGAAGCGGCTGTTCGCCATCCTGGAGGACCTGCCGGACTACTGCTGCGTGGTCTTCCTCTATGACACGGTGGAGTTCAAGCCGGACAAGCGGAAAAAGAAGCTGTGGGAGCAGCTGAAAAAGCTGGTGACCCTGGTGGAATTCCCCCTGCAGGGACAGAGCGAGCTCATCCGGTGGATACAAAAGCACTTTGCCGCGAGAGGAAAGGAGATCACCTCCGAGGACGCGGCTTATCTCCTCTTTCTGTGCGGCAGTCAGATGGAGAACCTGAGCAACGAGATCGGCAAGGCGGCCGCCTATGCCAAGGGCAAAAGCGTGGGGCGGGCGGAGATCGACGCGGTGGCCGTGCCGGTGGTGGAGGCGCAGACCTTCAAGCTCACCGACGCCCTGTCGGAAAAGGACTACGAGCGGGCGGCGGAGCTGATGTATAAGCTGTTTCAGCTGAACACGGAGCCCATCGCCATCAACGCCATGATCGGAAGCCAGCTGCGCAAGCTCTATGCCGCCCGCCTGGTGAAGGAGGCGGGCGGGAATGCCTTCACCCTCGCCCAGCTGCTGGGCAGCAGCGACTATGTCTGCCGCCAGTATCTGCGCATCTGCACCTCCTTCCGGGAAGCCTGGTATCGCCGCATGATCCGCCTTTCCGCCGAGACCGATCTGGGCATGAAAAGCAGCCCGGCGGACCCGGAGGACCTGCTGCGCAGCCTCTTTGTGACCATGGCGGCGGAAGCATGAAGCCGCGGCTCAGGGAAGCCCTGGTGGTGGAGGGGCGCTACGATGTGAACAGTCTCCGCCAGGTCGTGGACGGGGTGATCCTGGAGACGCGGGGATTCCGGATCTTCCGGGATCGGGAGCGAAAGGAGCTGCTGCGCTTTTACGCGGAGACCAGAGGCCTCATCATCCTGACGGACAGCGACAGCGCCGGCTTCCTCATCCGGAACCACCTCAAGGGGATCGTCCCCCCCGACCGGATCAAGCAGGCGTACATCCCGGAGATCGCCGGCAAGGAAAAGCGAAAGGCCCGGCCCTCCAGGGAGGGGAAGCTGGGGGTGGAGGGAATGTCCGGCAGCGTGCTGCTGGATGCCCTGCATCGCGCCGGGGCTTCCTTCGAGGGGGAGGAAAGCGCTGCCTGCAGCGTTCGGCAGCTGACCAAGGCGGATTTCTATGCCATGGGTCTCAGCGGGGGAGCCGGCAGCGCCGAAAAAAGGAGAGCCCTGGCGAAGCGCCTGGGCTTTCCCGAACAGATGACCGCCGGCGGGCTGCTGGACGCGGTCAACACCCTCCTCCTGGCGGGGCGGCTAGAGCTGTCGTTCTTCGATGCATACGGCGCCGACCACCCCCACGAGCAGGACGGCTGAGGCCGTGCGCATGAGCTCCTCCGCCAGCCGGAAGGCGGCGTATGTATGGGGCGAAAGGGGCAGCGCCCCTTCAAAAAGGAGCAGCGCGCCCGTCAGCAGGATGCCGGCCCAGATCAGGCTGAGCTTCTGCACGAGATAAGCCTTCCGGCACATCCTTGCCGCCCTGCGCAGCAGCTTGCGGATCGGCATGGAAATCACCCCCCTGATCAAAGAGTAACAGGCAAAAGGCAGGGTTTTCAAGTAAAAAAGTCTGGAAATTCAAAAAAACGCTTTACGCAGGGGTAGGACAGGATATATACTAGATATTAACGATCATCGTTATACAAGGCTGGATATAGGGAGGTTAAGCCCATGCGCTGCCCGTATTGCAGTTACAGTGAGAGCAAAGTCATCGACTCCAGGCCCGCCGAGGAGGGAACCACCATCCGCCGCCGCCGCGAATGCCTCAGCTGCGGGAAACGCTTCACCACCTATGAGGTCATGGAGCGTCTGCCCCTGCTGGTCATCAAGCGGGACGGAAGCCGCCAGAGCTTCGACCGGATGAAGGTCATCGGCGGCATGGTGAAGGCCTGCGAAAAGCGGCCCGTCCCCGTGGACCAGATCGAGCGCGTCGCCGACGAGATCGAGCAGGAGCTGCAGAGCTCCCTGGAACGGGAGGTCTCCAGCGCCCAGATCGGCGAGATGATCATGGACCGGCTGAAGGACCTGGATCAGGTCGCCTATGTGCGCTTCGCCTCCGTCTACCGCCAGTTCAAGGATATCAACACCTTCCTGGAGGAACTGAATAAGCTGTTGAAGGAAACGAAGTGATCAGAATACGCTGCCGAAGCGCAGCTTCTCCATGTCCCGCAGGCCGGTGAGCAGCGCTTTGAGGCGCAGATAGGGGGCGAGAAGCCCGCGTTTCTCCTGCCCTGCCGCTCCGGCGCGGAGCTCGCAGAGGGCTTCCGTCAGCGCGTCCACGTCCGTGTGCCGGAGGAAGATATGGGTGTAGCGCTCTGCTTCCAGCCAGCGCTTTTCCGCTTCTTCCGCGGCACGGGCCGCGCCGGCCCAGTCCTGCCGCTGCGCGGCGTCATAAGCGTCCGAAGCAAGGTGCAGAAGTCCGGTCGTGAGGGCGTCCAGCCTGCGCTGATTCCAGAGGTTCCCCGCCAGGATGAGCAGCAGCAGCGCGAGAGCGACGGCTTCCTTTTTCATTTGCCCTCCTTCTCCTGCAGGAAGATGTTCCCCAGCTCGTCCATGTTCATATAGCTGACCTGCCGGGGAGAGGCAAGGCCGCGGGCGCGCAGCTCCCGCAGCAGCCAGTCCTCGTCCTTCCGCAGCAGCCTCAGATTCTCCCACTGGATTTCGCCGTCGCTGACGAGGGTCACGGGGAGACCGCCGTCCTGCACGCGCAGGCCCATCTGCGCGGGCGTCGCCGGCTGGCTTTCCGCCCTGAGGAGCACATTCAGCGTGCCGTCCGTTTCCAGCACGGCGCAGCGGACCGTCCGCAGGTCCGTGACGCCCTTGGCCCGCAGCTCCTCGCAGAGCTCGTCCAGGCAGAAGCGGTTGCGGCGCAGCTCCTTCACCAGGATTTTCCCGTCCCGCATGAGGATGCTGGGCCGCCCGAAGCAGAAAGCCCGGAAGCGGCTGCTTTTCAGGCTCAGCCAGGAGATCAGCAGCTCGCAGCTCAGAAGGACGGCGATGGGCACCAGCCCGTTGAGCAGGGGAATGCCGATGTCCTGCAGCGGGTGGGCGGCCATGTCGGTGATGAGCACCGCCACCACCAGCTCGCTGGGCTCCAGCTGCCCCAGCTGCCGTTTGCCCATGAGGCGCACGGCGGCATAAATACAGATAAAAACGATGAGTGTGCGCACGGTGACGACGGCCATTCCCGCGCCTCCCTTCGCTCACAGTATCCCAAGCCTGTTTCATTTTATAATTCCACTTTATAGAAAGAGGATGATACCATGTCAAAGTATTTCGGCACCGACGGTTTCCGCGGAGAAGCCAACGTAGACCTCAACATCGAACACGCTGTGAAGATCGGGCGTTTCCTCGGCTGGTACTACAGCCAGGATCATAAAGGGCGGATCGTCCTGGGGAAGGACACCCGCCGCTCCAGCTATATGTTCGAGGACGCCATCTGCGCGGGCCTGACGGCCTCCGGCGCGGACGTCTACCTCCTCCATGTGACCACGACGCCCAGCGTCTCCTACATCGCCAATGTGGAGAAGTTCGACTGCGGCATCATGATCTCCGCCAGCCACAACCCCTTCAGCGACAACGGCATCAAGCTGCTCAACAGCGAAGGGGAGAAGATGGAGGACGAGGTGATCGATCTGGTGGAGAAATACCTGGACGGGGAGCCGGCGGAGCTGCCCTATGCCACCGGCGAAAAGATCGGCGCGGTCATCGACTATTCCGCCGGGCGCAACCGCTATATCGGCCACCTCATCAGCTTGGCCACCAGCTCCTACCGCAACATCCGCGTGGGACTGGACTGCTCCAACGGTTCCACCTGGCAGATGGCGAAGAACATCTTCGAGACCCTGGGGGCGGAGACCTACGTCACCGCCAACCACCCCGACGGCCTCAATGTCAACCAAGGCTGCGGCTCCACCCACATCGAGAACCTGCAGCGCTTCGTGAAGGAAAACCACCTGGACATCGGCTTCGCCTTCGACGGCGACGCAGACCGCTGCATGGCGGTGGACGAGCACGGCGAGGTGGTGGACGGGGATAAGATCATGTATCTCTGCGCCCGCTACATGCAGACCAGGGGCACCCTGGGCGACAGCAAGGTCGTCACCACCATCATGTCCAACATCGGCCTTTACAAGGCTCTGGATCAGCTGGGCATCGGCTATGAGAAGACCGCCGTGGGCGACAAATATGTGTATGAAAACATGAAGGCCAACGGCCACCTCATCGGCGGCGAACAGTCCGGCCACATCATCTTCACCCAGCACGCCCACACCGGCGACGGCCTCCTGACCGCCATCAAGGTGATGCAGGCGGTGACGGAGGTGAAGCGCTCCCTCAGCGAGCTGGTGGAGGATATCACCATCTATCCCCAGGTCCTGAAAAACGCCAGGGTGACCGACAAGGACGCGGCCCTGAACGACCCGGACGTGCAGGCGGAGATCAGCGCCGTGACGGCAAAGCTGGGCGGCGACGGGCGCATCCTGGTGCGCAAGAGCGGCACGGAGCCGGTCCTCCGGGTGATGGTGGAGGCAGGCGACCTGGAGACCTGCGAGAAGAATGTGGACGCGGTGCTGGAGGTCATGAAGAAAAAGGGCCTGCTCCTGGGTATCAAGTGAGGGAGGAACGGAAATGCTGAAAACGACAGAGCTGCTGGACCTGAGCAAAACCATCGCCGCCCCCCTGCTGGAGGGGAAGACCTATCCCTGGGAGGCGCTGGAAGGGATCTCCGATTATATCCGCGCCCTGGGGCCCACGCTCCCGGAGGATAAGTTCGACCATCCTTCCGAGGATGTGTGGATCGCCAAGGATGCGAAAATCTTCGCCACGGCCTATATCGGCGCGCCCTGCATCATCGACGAGGGGGCGGAGGTGCGCCAGTGCGCCTTTATCCGGGGCAGCGCCATCGTGGGCAAGAAGGCCGTGGTGGGCAATTCCACCGAGCTGAAAAACGTGGTCCTGTTCGACGAGGTGCAGGTCCCGCATTACAATTATGTGGGCGATTCCGTCCTGGGCTACAAGGCCCACATGGGCGCAGGCTCCATCACCTCCAACGTCAAGAGCGACAAGAAGCTGGTGGTCATCCACAACGGGGAGGAGCAGATCCCCACCGGGCGGAAAAAGGTCGGCGCGATCCTGGGCGACCATGTGGAGGTCGGCTGCAACACCGTCCTGAATCCGGGCACGGTCATCGGCCGGGAGAGCCGGGTCTATCCCACCTCCTGCGTCCGGGGCGTGATCCCGGAAAAGAGCATCTACAAGGCGGAAGGCAGGATCGTGCCCCAGGAGTAAAGGCAACACCGCACAATTCTGGTGCACAGATTGCGCAGTCAGAATTTTCGTCAGATTGTCTGAAAATCGCGGGTAATACTTGCTGTATTGGCTAAGATTTTCGGGCAATATGACGGAACATGATGCAAGCAAGATGTGTGCCGGGAATTGTGCGGCGTTGCCTAAAGAAAGAGACTGAGAAAGGGAACCGGGAGAATGAAGCTGAAAAACGTGCTGATGCTGCTGGCGGCCGTGATGCTGCTGGGCAGCGGATGCACCATCGTTGCCAAACCGAGTCCGTCCGCCCCCGCCATTTCCGTGCAGGAGACGCCCGCGCCCACCCCTGCGCCCACCCCAGAAGCGACGCCGGAGCCCACCCCGGAAGCGACGCCGGAGCCCACCCCGGAGCTGACGCCGGAGCCCACCCCGGAAGCGACGGAAGGACCGGCGGAAGCCTATGACTACCGGCGCGGCCTTTATTCCTTCGACGATCTGGTCTATGAGCGCCCGGATTTCGACAGCCTGACCGCCAGGATCGAGGCGATCCGCGCCATGGTGACGGACGGGACCTCCAGCGAGGACATTCTGGCCGCCTATGAAGCCCTGGACGAGGATTTCTACGGGATCAACAACGCCTATGCCATCGCCTCCCTCTTTTCCTCTCTGGACACCTCCGACGAGTATTATTCCTCGGAGGAGGAGCTGCTGGCGGAAAAGAGCAGCGAAATGCAGGTGCTGGCCACGAAGCTGGAGATCGAAATCTACGAATCGGAGCACCGGGACGTCGTCTTCTATGACTGGACGGAGGAGGATTTCGAGAACCTGCGCATTGCGGAAAAGCTCTATGACGACGAGTATGTGACGCTGAACACCCGGCTGGAGGGCATCACCACCGCCTACTGGAACGCCCAGACCGACACCACCGCAGAGTATCGCGGGAAAAGATATACCCGCGAGGAGCTGGAGGAGCTGGATATCGACGAAAACACCTATTATTCGCTCCTGAACGACTATTATCGCAATCTGAACGCCGTGGCGGGAGAGCTCTATCTGGAGCTGGTGAGCATCGAGAAGCGGATCGCCGAAAAGGCCGGATTCGACAACTATGCGGAGTTCGCGTATCAGTTCGAGTATGAGCGGGACTACAGCGTGGAGGACGCGGCCTCGCTTTCCGCGGCGGTGAAGAAATACTGCGTGAATGAGCTGGAGAATCTCTATGCCGGCCTGACCAATGCGGAGCGGATGGGCCTCTCTGCGGCCTTCAACGGGCGTAACCAGCTGGATAAGCGGCGGGAGTATATCGAGGAATACGTGCAGGAGATTTCCCCCGATATGACGGAGGCGTATCACTATCTGGTGGACTATCAGCTCAGCGTCCTGACGGACGATCCCATCAGCCGCGACGGCGCCTATACGACCTTCATGCCCGCCTACGACGTTCCCTTTATCTTTATCCATGAAGAAGGCGGCTTCTATGACGTCACCACCTTCATCCACGAATTCGGCCATTTTTACAGCAATTATCTCGGCGGCAGGGAAACGGCCTATGAGATGAGCCTGGACACGAAGGAGATCTGCTCCCAGGCAAACGAGCTTCTATTCCTGCCTTACTTCGGGAAGTTTTACAAGCAGGACACCTATACCGGCATCGTCAAGTATCAGATGATCAACGCCCTCAGCTCCCTGATCCAGGGCTGCCTGTATGATGAATTCCAGCAGTATGTCTTCTCCCACGACCTGAAGACGGTGGAGGAGATCAATGAGGCCTACTGCGAGATCAGCCGCTCCTACGGGATGGGCGACGACTATTACTATGTGGACCTGGATTATGTGTGGGTGGATGTGCTCCACAATTTTGAAGTCCCCATGTACTATATCAGCTACGCCACCTCCATCGTGCCCGCCCTGCAGGTCATGGAGCTTTCCCTGACGGACCGGCAGAAGGCCATCGACGTCTATAACGGGATCGTCGCCAGCGACCCGGAAAAGCCTTTTGCCGAGGTGGTGAAGCAGGCCGGCCTGGGAGATCCCTTCGACGAGCAGACCATCGCGGACGTGGTGAACGCCATCGTGGATTTCACCGGCGTCGGCAGCCATGTACACGTCAACTGAGTATCCCATGAAAACGCACTCCTCTGCCAAAGGCAGGGGAGTGCGTTTTTATCTTCGATCAGAGGATCGTATGCGGATCAGTCCAGCTTCCGTTTGCCGTCCCGGAATTCCGTGAGGCGGGCTTCATAGGCCTGCAGCGCTTCCGTGAAGCGGGCGGGGAGGCCCTCCGCGCCGAGGGAAGCCATGAGCTGCTGGGTCAGGAGGGGGTTCAGCACCAGGAGGGGTCCGAGAAGATAGGTCCCGATGAAATTGCCCACGCGATAGCCCTCGAAAGGGCAGTCCGGTTCCAGGCCGATCCCCCGCGTCACCCGGGCAAAGCCGCTGAGACCGGGGCCGGGGGAGGTGTGGCTGAAGCGGCTGTTGAAGGCGGTGATTTCGATCCCGTTCGTATTTCCCAGGAAAAAGCCGTTGTACCGGTGGGCGATATCCCGCCTGGAGCGGAAGTCCACGATCCCCAGCCCTTCCAGGGCGCCGTCCCCGGCGTCGATGCTTTTGCCCGGCAGCTCCATGCTGTTGCCGGTGAACAGAGCGTGAAGGCCGCCCTCGATCCGCGCGGCCAGGTCGCCGGCATAGGGGCGCAGCTCCTCCAGGGCGATCCCCTGCCCCCGCTCCGTCATGCTGCCGGAATAGAGGAAGGAGACCTCCGGGTCCGACACAAAGGCGGGCGTTTCGCCGATATGGGTCTCGATGTATTCCGCCTGGGGCAGGCATTGGCGCAGATAGCGCATGTTGGCGCCGTCTCCGTAGAGATTTCCCAGTTCCGGATATAAGTATTCCAGCTTCATGCGCTGCGCATCCTTTCCGCGATCGCGTCCCGCACCTCCATGGCCTGACCGTGCCGGTAGACCTCAAAGAGGACGAAGACTTTTTCGCATGCTTCCAGCTTCACCTGCCCGGCCGCGTCGGCAGCCTTGGGCACCGCTATGACCCGCTCCGCCTCCGCGCCGGCCAGCAGGAGCCGCAGCCGGGTGTCCAGGCAGCGTTTGCCGACGGCGAGGATCTGAACGATGCTGTCGTCGCAGAGGAATTCAAAGTCCGCGTCATAGAGCCAGGCGATGTTTTCCGAGGAGGATTTCTCGTCGAACACGTCGTCCAGCATCAGGACCACGGCCTTTTTGCCGGGCGTTTGGGATACCATGTCGAAATTCCGCGAACAGGCGACGGCGTTGAGCCCCTTCGCCATGGATTCCGTCAGCTGCCATCGTCCGATCTCCTCGCTGCGCAGGCGGGACTGCACGACCTTCAGCCGCTCCATGGCCGCGGCGATCGCCTCCGGCGCATAGCCCATGCTGCGCAGCAGCGTGACGGCGGCGAGGGTATTGTAGAGGTTATATACTTCACCGGAGGGCATGGGGTATTCCTGCCATATCCGGGATTCCATCACCGTGATCTTCCCGGCCTCCTCGTCGGCGGCCACCAGCAGATAATCCGGGTCGGGGGAGTGCCATCCGCAGGAATCGCAGTGCGCCCTTCCGATATGGTGATAGCGGCGGAAATCATAGACGATCCGTTCGCCGCATACCGGGCAGATGCGCACGTCCTGCACCAGGTTTTCCCGCGCGGGCGGCTCCTGGGCCAGCTTGTCCACGGAAAACAGCGTCCGGCTGTTGAGCGGGGCCAGGGAGGAGCTGATGGGATCGTCCGCATTCAGGATCAGGTGGGTGCCCCGGTCGATGGCGGCGTCCATCAGCGCGGCGATGTATTCCGGGTGGGCGTTGCGGCGCATGGAATCCCGGAAGAGATTCGTGACGATCAGGCTGTCCGGCTTCAGCACGGGGAAAAGCCTGGCGGCGCTGCGCTCGTCCATTTCCAGAACGCCCAGCTTTTTCCGGCATTTCCCCCCCAGGGAAGCCGCGGCGATGAGGGAGGTGGCGGCGCCGGCGTCGATATTGGCGCCCTCCCGGTTGGAGACGAGGTCCATCCCCATGGCTTCAAAGATATCGCACAGCATATTGCTGACCGTGGTCTTTCCGTTGGTGCCCGTGACGCCGATCAGGGTTTCCGGCCGGCCGATCCTTGTGAGGAAATCGGGGCAGATGGCGAGGGCGACCTTGCCCGGCGCGGTGGTGCCGCCCTTGCGGATGATGCGCAGCGCCAGCTGCGCCGCCTTCGCGCTCCACAGGGCGAAATAAAACGACAGTTTTTCCATCTTTGCGGCTCCTTTTTTAACTCCTAGAATTCTATCACAGCCCGGCTAAATCATGCAAGAGTTATTGCCACTGAAAGAAAAAAGTGATAAACTGTTTTCAGAACAGGAGAGGAGGCGGCAGTGCTTTGGCGGAACAGGACAGCCGTTCGGCATATCTTTCTGCCCGAAGGATGGGCAGGCGATTCGTGTCCGAGCATGAACGGGAAGCGACCAAGGGCTATCTGCCCGTGCTGGAGGACATCATGCGCGGCGTCGTCGTGCTGGGTGAAATCAACCTTGGCTATCATGAGATCCCGCTGGATCGCGTGGTGGGGACGCGTACAGCCGCCCGGTCCAATTCCTTCGCCGGGAATTTCATGCCGCTGCTGGCGGACGACACGGAATTCGCCATCAAGTGGAAAAAGGTCTATGAGAGCCAGCTGGTCGAAGGGATCCGGGAACCCATCAAGGTCTATGAGTACCTGGGGCGTTACTACGCTCTGGAGGGCAACAAGCGCATCAGCATCCTGAAATATGTGGGCGCGGCGTCCATCTACGGCAATGTGATCCGCCTGCTGCCGGAGCGCAACGAGGATGACGACGAGATTTCCGTCTACTATGAATTCCTGGACTATGACAAGAAGCTGTTCCTGGACGACCTCTGGTTCCACCGGCGGGGCAATTTCACCCTGCTGACGCGGCAGACCGAGGATTATCTTGCCAAGCACCGGGAGGTCAACGGCAGCGTGGAGGATATCATGACCACCACCCACCGCCGCTTCCGGGAGGCCTTCCGCGTGGCCAAACTGGAGGATATCGACCTCACCACCGGCGACGCGCTGGTGGAGTATATCAAGATCTTCGGCTACCCCTACAGCGAAAATCAGGTGGACATGATCCGGAACATCCGCAACGCCAAGGCCCAGTTCCTGGTGGCGGAGGGCGTGCGCCGCCGGGATACGGTGGAGATCTCCGCCAGCGAGGTGGAGCAGGTGCAGACCCGGGGCCGGGTGCGCCGTTCCCAGATACGGGCGGCCTTTGCCTTTGACGACGACGCGGAGACGAATCTGTTCACCCGCTGGCACACCCTGGGCATCGACCGGGTGGAGAAGAAATACAAGGATAACCTGGTCGTGGACCGGCTGTTTCACGCCAATACCTTCCCCGGCGGGCCCTATGAAGCCCTGCGCTCCCTGGTGGAGAAGAAGCCGGATGTGCTGTTCACCACCAGCCCCACGCTGTCGGACGCCAGCCTGCGCATCGCCCTGGAAAACCCCCGCATGATCGTGCTGAACTGCGATCTGCCCAAGGAAGGGAAGAACCTGAACACCTATTTCAGCAAGATGTTTGACCTGACCTTCCTCTGCGGCGTGCTGGCCGGCGCCATGAGCCGGAGCGGCGTGGTGGGGTATATGGACTACGCCGCCTGGGGAGAACAGCGCACCACCTATGAGATCAACGCCTATGCCCTGGGCGCCCGGCTCATCAACCCCCGCGCCAGGACCGTGGGCTACACCCTGCGGGGCATCAACCGCTGGGATGAGCATGACAAAGCCCGCAGGACCATGGCGGAGCACGGGGCGGACGTGGCCTTCTGCCGCCACTCCCCGGACAATCCCCTGGACCGGACGGCCTTTCCGGAAATCTACGCCCAGCTCTACGCCATCTCTCCGGAGGGGTACACCCTGGAAAGCTACGCGGGGGCGTCCTTTGACTGGGAGCATTTCTATGACAAGGTGATCGGGGACGCCATCGAAGGGCGCACCGCCCTGCTGGAGGGCCGCCATCTGAACGGCAACCCCATTCATTTCGGCTGGGGCCTGTCCACCGGCATCATGGATATCTACACCGTCAATGCCGCCATCGGAGAGCGAGCGGGCCGCCTGCTGGATATCTTCCGGGACCTGATCCGGGAGAACCGCCTGCATCCCTTCGAGGGGCCCGTGTGGGACGATCAGGGGATATTGCGCATCGACCACGGCGTTGTCCCGCCCCTGCTGGAAATCCAGCGCATGACCTGGCAGGAAAGCGCCATATCGGAGCTGAACCCGCAATAAGCTGCGGGTGTGCTGCATTTCGCAGCACACCCGGTGAAATGCCCGCTGCGCGGGCGTGAAATCCCGCTTTGCGGGGTGAACTACGGCCTGAGGCCGTGTGATATCGTGCCCCTTGGGCGCGGTTAAGGTATCCCCTCCGGGGATGATTGGGATTTGAGGCTGCTGCGGGCATCTTCTCCGGCAGTCCCATTTGCGGTAAAACTTAGCATCTACGCACATGGGGAATTGTGAAGCCGGACGGGAATCCCCCTTTGTGTCGTATCCATGCAAAGTCAAAACCATTCGTTGATTCTGCGCTTCATAGGGGCATCACTTTGCCGACGAACAGCGAGACCGGAGCCGAAGCTCCGGTCTCGTTTGGTTTTCTTGATTTCGCTCATTTTTTCCAGACCCTGGGGGAAAAGAGCATGAGGATCGGGAAAATCTCCAGCCGTCCCAGGAGCATGAGCAGGGAGAGAACGATCTTGCTGAGGGGCGAAAACATGATGTAGCTGCCCATGGGGCCCACCAGCTCCAGGCCGGGGCCGATGTTGGAGAGGCAGGCGACGACGCTGGTGAAGGTGGTGGTGAGGTCGAGGCCGTCGGTGGAAACGATGACGGTGCCCAGGAAAAAGAGGAAAAGGTAGCAGGCGAAAAAGACCAGGGTAGAATGGATCGTCGCTTCGCCGATGGGTTTGCCCTCCAGCCGCTCAATGCTGACGCTGTGGGGCCGCAGCTGCTTGCGCAGCTCCAGCCGGATGGATTTTCCCAAAATGAGGATGCGGGAGAATTTGAGGCCGCCGCCGGTGGAGCCGGCGCAGGCCCCGAAGAACATCAGCAGCACAAGGAGCCATTTGGAATAGGTCGGCCACAGATTGAAATCCGCGGTCCCGTAGCCGGTGGTGGAGATGATGGAGGCGACCTGGAAGAAGGAATAGCGGAGGTTGTGGAAAAAGTCGCCGTATGCGCGGCCCAGGTTCAGGGCGATGGAGACGGCGGAAAAGACGACGACGCCCAGATACCAGTGGAGCTCCTCGCTTTTCAGGGCTTCCAGGCCCTTGCCCAGCAGGATCAGGTAATAGAGATTGAAATTGACGCCGAACAGGATCATGAAGATCGTGACGACGGCGTCGATATAGGCGCTGTCGTAGTAGCCGATGCTGAGGGCCCGGCTGCTGAAGCCGCCGGTGCCGGCGGTGCCGAAGGCGTGGATGACGCTGTCGAAGACGGACATGCCGCCGCAGATGAGCAGGATCATCTCCAGAACGGTCATGGCGATGTAAATGCCGTAGAGGAGCATGGCCGTCTTTCTCGCGGAGGGCACCAGCTTTCCCACGATGGGGCCGGGTACTTCCGCCCGCATGATGTGGATGGAGCGGCTGCCGGACATGGGCAGCACCGCCATGATGAACACCAGGACGCCCATACCGCCGAGAAAATGCGTCAGGCTGCGCCAGAAGACGGCGCCGCGGGAGAGGGCTTCCACGTCGGGAAGGTTCGAGGCACCGGTGGTGGTGAAGCCGGAGACGGTTTCAAAGACGGCGTCGATGTAATTGGGAATGTCGCCGCTCAGCACAAAGGGCAAAGCACCGAACAGAGAGAGCAGGATCCAGCTCAGACCCACGACGACGAAGCCCTCCGCCGCGTAGATCTTCTGCAGCTTCGGCCGAAAGCGCAGCAGCACCGCGCCGCAGGCTGCCATCATGAGCGTCACCGCCAGGAAGGGGAAGGGAGATTCCCCGTAAAGGAGGCAGATGATCGCCGGAAGAAGCAGCACCGCAGCGATGGTGCAGAGGACCTTGCCCAATAGCTGGGCGATCATTCGGTAATTCATCGTATTTCCTTAATCATACGAAAAGTTCCGGGCGAATTCGATCAGATCCTTGGAATCGGTATTGAGCCTCACCGGCCGGATCAGCTTCTTCTGGTATTCCTGCAGCTCGTCGTCCAGCGTGATGATGCCGGCCAGGATCGGCTTGTGATCCTCCGGGTAAGCCTCCAGAGCGGCCTGGAAGTAACTGAAAATGTCGTTCCAGTTGGAGGAGTCGGAATAATTGAACTGCACGCTCCGCTCGGCGGCGAGAAGCGCCTTGTCGTAATCCTTGAAGATCAGATAATACAGGAGGAGGTGCTGGTGCAGAGAGTTGGAGGGCACGTCCATCAGCTCCTCCGCATAGCGGTCCGCCTGCGGCCGGTAGGATTCCAGCTCAAACTGCGCGCAGTTGGAGATATAGGAGACCTTCCAGTCGTTCTTCTCAAAGGCGTCCACCCTGGCAGCGTATTCCAGAGAATTGAGGAACGGAACGATATGATCGGTGGACTTGCTCACGACGGCCTCGGCCCGCAGGTTGAGAATGAGGAGGACGGCGAAAACGAGCCCCAAAAGCCCGGGGAGCAGGGTGGAAATGCGCCGGACCGCGGCCTTTTTCAGCGAAGGGCCGAAGCAGACGGCGGAGACGCTCAGGACGACGAGGGCAAAGGGGAGATAGATGGTGACGGACATGACCACTTCCATGATGCTGTGCAGGATGATCATGAGGAAGGCGGCGACGAGGGCGGGGTGCAGATTGCGGTAGGGCGCGTCCTTCCGGCGGCCGCGCCAGAGAGCGGCCGCGGTCACCAGCAGCATGGCGAGATAGAGCACGAGCCCGATGATGCCGCTGTCCAGCATGGTCTGGATATAGTGGTTATGCACATATTTCGTCTCGTAATAGAATTCCTGATAGCCGAAAAGCAGCGTCTCAAATCCGCCGAGGCCGGTGCCGATGATGGGGTGATCCCGGAAAACCTTGACGCCGTCCTTGAAGAAGGCTCTGCGCTGGATGGCGTTTTCATTGGCCTTGAGGCCCTGCAGGCGGTTGGCGATGAATTCCGGCAGCAGGGGATAGCCCAGGTGCAGGGAAATGGTTTCCGGTCCGGTCAGGACCGCCTCCGACAGGACGGCGTCTTCCTCCGCGGTAAAGGTCAGATAAACGACCCGCGCGCCCTCCGGCACCTCGAAATGCGCGCCGTCCGCAGCGCCGGAATACAGGGAGGACTGGGTATGGGTGATCACCTGCTGATTGTCCTGGGAGATGATCCGGACGGACACGTCCTTGTCCGACTGGACGGACAGGGAATACGTGCCCGCGGCGGGATAGCAGGAGCGGCGCAGGGACGCATCATCCTTGATTTTCGCGCTGCCATCCAGGAGGAGACCGGCGGCGCCGTAGACGAAGATGACGATCAGGATCAGAATGACCAGAGAGGAGGACAGCTGCTTTTTGCTCTCCATGATCCGATTAAGCCGGGGATAGACCGCCAGCTCCAGCACGACGGCCACGGCGGCGCACAGCAGAGCGGCGATCAGGGGAACGGCGGAAGTGTCGTTGCCGGTCCCGAAGGATCGATAGGAGAAAAACACGGAAATGATCACCGGCAGGGCGAATTCCAGCATGCGGATCAGGACGCTGCCGCGCTTTTGCCCGGCGCAGAGCAGATAGACGATGGCGCACACCAGGAAGATGCCCGTCGCGCCGAGGCTGAAGTTCAGAAGGAAGGTCTCCGCCTGCAGCGCGGCGAAGATCACGGCGAAAATGCGCTGCCGGCGGTTTTCGGCGGATTCCAGCAGATACAGGGAGAGGAAGATGCAGATCGCCAGCATGCCGGCGGAAATATTGGCGTTGCCGAAGATGCCCAGCAGACGGGTGCCCTCCTCAAAGCCGGTGTGCGCGGTCAGCATGCCGGGGATCCGGTAGATCAGGCCGCGGGACAGGCCGGCGGAAGCGAGGTCGATGCTGAGGATGGCGAAGACGGCGCCGACGGCGCTCATCAGGAACAGCAGCCTTCGGATCGATACTTCCTTCCTGGGCATGAGGAAGAAAATATACACGGTCAAAGGCAGGACAAAAAGCTGCTTGGAGAATTCCCGGAGGAAAAGCCTGCCGGAGCAGACCCACAGGACGCCCAGCCCCAGCCAGATCAGATGGACCCCGTAGAGCGCGCAGAAAACGGACGGGACCTTCTGCTTTTTCCGGCCGAAAACGGCGAAGCCGGTCAGCACAGCGGACAGCAGACAGCAGACCAGGATCAGCCATTTCTGGTTCTCCATGAACTCCCACAGCGTCAGAAACGCCAGGACAAAGGCTGTCAGCAGCAGGGGGTATTCATAGGGGAACCGGCTTTTGGCCTCGGGTCTGGTCCGCTCCGCGGCGGGCCGGCCCGCGGCCTCCGCCGTGTTCGGTGAAGTCTTTTCGTTTTCCGGATTCGGCATGCCCTCGGATTTCTGTTTCGAATTTTGCATGTTGCTTGATTCTCCGTCATTCATAAAGTGAAATAGCGTCAGGAACAGGATCTTGACGTCTAAGAGGATGCTCCAGGTTTCGATATAGCGCAGGTCCATGCGGATGCGCGCTTCGATGGAGGTGTCGCCCCGGAAGCCGCTCACCTGCGCGAGGCCGGTGATGCCGGGCCGGACCAGATGCTTCAGCATATACAGCGGCACCGTCTCCCGGAACTGGTCCACGTATTTGGGGAGCTCCGGACGGGGGCCCACCAGGCTCATGCTGCCCTGCAGCACGTTGAACAGCTGGGGAAGCTCGTCGATGGAGGTCCTGCGAAGAAAGGCCCCGAAGCGCGTCAGCCGGTTCCCGTCGTAGCTGGACCAGCCGGAGTTGTCGCCGGGGGAGGGGTCCCGCATGGAGCGGAATTTCCACATGGTGAATTCCCGGCGCTGATAGCCCACCCGCGTCTGCCGGAAGATGATCGGCCTCCCCAGGGTGATCAGGGTGCCCGCCGCGGCAAAGAGCATCAGCGGGGAAGTGAGGACGATGAGGATAAGGCTCCCCAGGATATCCATCGCCCGCTTCACGGCGGCGTTGAGCATGTTGTCCAGGGGGATGCGCCTGAGGTTCACCAGGGGAAGGCTGCCGAACTGATCGATATACGGCTTGGAGATCATATACGGGGCAAAGTAGGGGATCAGGGAAAATTTCAGACCGTGCTTTTCCGTGAGGCTCACGATGCTGTCCATTGCCGAAAACTCGTCCGAATCCAGGGCGGCCACCAGCTCCTCGGCGGTCGTCTCCCGCAGGACGTCGTCCAGAACATCCAGCGTCCCCAGATAGGGCACGTCCTTCGACAGCGGCTTCACGCCCACGGTCCCCAACAGCTTGTACCCCAGCCAGGGCGTTTCCTGCAGGGTCCTGTAATACTCCGCGGCGGAGCGCCCGGAACCCACCAGCAGAACGGGGCGGACGTGCTTCCCGCGGGAATAGCCGATCCTCCGCAGCCGGAAGGTGACGATCCGTTTGCCGGAGAGCAGGACCGCGCTGAAAAGGAAGAAGAAGAACAGCAGGGCGCGGGAGACGTCGATGGTGCGGGAGGTGAAGTAAACCGTCGCCATGACCGCCGTGCAGGCAAGGGAGATCAGGGTGATCTGCTGCACGACCGGAAGGATCAGGATATTCTGCCGGGATTCATACAGACCCAGGGTGGAGAACAGGAGCAGATACAGGAGCGAAATGAGCAGCGCGCTGCGGACGTAAAACGAGAGGGGCATGTTTTCGACGCCCGGCATGAGCCAAAATCGGAGGAAATAGGACAGCAGCATAGCCAGCACGATCAGCACGACATCCGACGCTGCGTCGCACAAGCGCAGAAACAGCTGGTTTTCTTTGTTCAAATGAGGTACACTCCGATTCGTTTATTTTTTCTGCACCATAGTCGTTACATTATATCATGTTCGCCGGGAATGTAAATGAAAAAATGCGGGAAACGCGCCTTTGCCCGCGGCGAAGGGGAAGAAAAGCAAAGAAAATTGCATTTTTCACCGCGGCATGTTACCATAGCGGCAAAGGAGGGACGGAAGCATGAGCAAGATCCTGTACGCCGCATCCGTGCCCGTTCATCTGCAAAATTTCCATGTTCCTTACATCGACGCCCTGGTCGGGCGGGGCGACGAGGTGTGGGTGCTCTGCGGCGAAGCCTACAGCCAGGAGGGTGTCGCGCGCAGCGTCGTGCTGCCCATGAAGAAAAACCTGCTGTCGCCGGTGAATCTCCGCTCGGCCTTCCGGGCCGCCGGGCTGCTGAAAAGGGAACGCTTCGACCTGATCTGCGTCCATACCTCCCTGGCAGCCTTTGTGCTTCGGCTGGCCGTCCTGCTGGCGGGCAAGGGGAAGACCAGGGTCGTCAACGTCGTCCACGGCTATCTCTTTGACGAAAAGACGCAGCCGGTCCTGCGGCTGCTGATGCTGGGGGCCGAAAAGCTCCTGCGGAGCGTCACCGACCGGGTGGCGGTCATGAACCGCTGCGACCTTGCCATCGCGGAGAAATACCGCCTGGGGGCCGAGGTCGTGGAGATACCGGGGGTGGGGGTGGATTTTTCCCGCTTTGCCCCGGGGGATCGGGAAAAGCTGCGCCAGTCCCTGGGCCTGGGGGAAGACAGCCTGCTGCTGCTCTTTGCGGGGGAATTCTCCGGGCGGAAAAATCAGGCGTTCCTGATCCGGGCCATGGCCGGCCTGCCGGAGAACGTCTGCCTTGCCCTGCCCGGCCAGGGGCAGAAGCTGGAAGACTGCCGGCGCCTCGCCGGGGAAACGGGCGTGGCGGACCGGGTCTTCTTTCCGGGCCAGCGCAGCGACCTGGGCGACTGGTATGCCGCGGCGGATATCTGCGTCTCCGCCAGCCGCTATGAGGGCCTGCCCTTCAACATCATGGAGGGGATGTACGCCGGAAAGCCCGTGGCTGCCAGCCGCGTGAAGGGGCATACGGATCTGGTGAGCGACGGCGTGGGCGGCTTCCTTTTCGACTGGGGCGACGGGGAGGCGTACTGCCAAAGCATCCGCACCCTGGCGAAGGACCCTGCGCTGCGGGCTTCCATGGGGGAGAAAAACCGGGAGCTGGTGCTGCGCTACGGCAGGGACCGCGTTTTTTCACAGGTCCTGGAGGCGATGACCGGGGAGAAAACCCCGCCGGCGGAATAGGGCAGCGGCCCTTCCGGGCCCTCCGGCGGAGCGCCGGGGCGCGTCCGACGCGCCGGGAAGGGCAAAAAAACCCCGGGAATGGGGCGCAGGTCCTTGCGTTTTCCGAAAAGGCAAGCTATAATATCATATGGGTACATAGTATTTTCCGTAAAGAGTAAAGAATATCATTTGATTTGGAGGTAATCTTCATGGGACTTATCAGTGCTGCTCTGGGTTCTGTCGGCGGCGTGCTGGCCGATCAGTGGAAAGAATACTTCTACTGTGAAGCGATTCCTGCCGATACTCTGGCCGTCAAGGCGTCCAAGCGGGTTTCCGGCCGTTCCAGCAATACGAAGGGGACGGACAACATCATTTCCAACGGCAGCGTGATCGCCGTGGCCGACGGTCAGTGCATGATGATCGTCGAGCAGGGCAAGGTGGTCGACCTCTGCGCCGAGCCGGGCGAATTCGTGTACGATATGTCCACGGAGCCCAGCATCTTCTGCGGCAGCCTGGGCCAGAGCCTGAAGGACGTGCTGGGCACCATGCTCAAGCGCTTCACCTTCGGCGGCGACGCTGCGAAGGATCAGCGGGTCTATTACTTCAACACCAAGGAGATCATCGGCAACAAATACGGCACGCCTTCTCCCGTGCCCTTCCGCGTGGTGGACCGGAACGCCAATCTGGACATCGACATTTCCGTCCGCTGCTTCGGCGAATACAGCTACAAGATCGTGAACCCCGCCGCCTTCTACTGCAATGTCTGCGGCAATGTCAGCGCCGAATACAAGCGCAGCGAGATCGATTCCCAGCTCAAGAGCGAGCTGCTCACCGCGCTGCAGCCCGCTTTCGCCAAGATCAGCGAAATGGGCATCCGCTACAGCGCCCTGCCCGCCCACACCTTTGAGCTGCGGGATGCGCTGAAGGAAGTCCTGACCCGCGACTGGAAGGAGCAGCGGGGCATCGAGATCGCCAATGTGGGCGTCAGCAGCATCAAGGCTTCCGAGGAAGACGAGAAGCTCATCAAGGAGATGCAGCGCAACGCCGCCTTCAAGGATCCCACCATGGGCGCGGCCACCATCATCGGCGCCCAGGCCCAGGCCATGCAGGACGCCGCCAAGAACAGCGGCGGTGCTGCCGTGGGCTTCATGGGCCTCAACATGGCCCAGGGCGCCGGCGGCGTCAACCCGGCGGCCCTCTATCAGATGGGTCAGCAGCAGCAGGCGCAGCAGCCCGCCGCCCCCGCGGCCCCCGCTGCCGAAGGCTGGACCTGCCCCAAGTGCGGCAAGACCGGCAACGTTGGCAAGTTCTGCGGCGAGTGCGGCGCGCCCAAGCCCGCGGACGCCGCCGGCTGGACCTGCCCCAAGTGCGGCGCCGTGAACAAGGGCAAGTTCTGCGCGGAGTGCGGCGCGCCCAAGCCCGCCGGCGAGCCCCTGTATAAGTGCGACAAGTGCGGCTGGGAACCGGAGGATCCGAAGAATCCCCCCAAGTTCTGCCCCAACTGCGGCGACCCCTTTGACACCGGCGACATCGTCGGCTGAAGGGCAGCAGAAACAGAATAAGTAAGAAGGCTTCCGCCGCCGCGGCCTTTCGGACTGCGGCGGCGGAATAACGATGCATCATTGACGGGAGATTGAAATGGGACTTTTTGATAAGAAATTCTGCAGCGTCTGCGGCGATAAGATCGGCCTTCTGGGCAACCGCAAGCTGGAGGACGGCAACCTCTGCAAGGAATGCGCCTCCAAGCTCTCCCCCTGGTTCAGCGAACGCCGCCACAGCACCGTGGCGGACATCAAGGAGCAGCTGGCCTACCGCGAAGCCAACAAGGCGGAAGTGGAAGCCTTCCACACCACCCGCACCATGGGCGAGCGGACGAAGGTCCTGCTGGACGAGGACGCCCGCAAATTCATGGTGACCTCCGCCAGCAACCTGAAGGACGCCAATCCCGACGTGCTGAAGTTTGAGGATGTGACCGGCTGCGATCTGGATATCGACGAGCGCAAGGTCGAGCAAAAGATGAAGAACGCCGAGGGGAAGGAAGTCAGCTATAACCCGCCCCGCTATAAGTATGAGTACAACATGAGCGTCGTCATCAACGTCAACAACCCGTATTTCGACGATATGCGCTTCCAGATCAACGGCAGCACCCTCCAGGGCAAGACCGATCCGGACTATCGCCGCTGCGAGGCCATCGGCCTGGAGATCCGGAAAACCATGAACGAGATCCGTCAGGGGATCCGGGAGGGGATCGCCGCGGCCGCCGCGCCCAAGACGGCGGTCACCTGCCCCAGCTGCGGCGCTTCCACCATTCCCGATGCCAACGGCTGCTGCGAATACTGCGGCGCCGCGCTGAAGGTCTGAGAGACGAAGCTTTGAGGTGAGCACCGCCGTCGGCCGCTTTGCGCCAACGCCCAGCGGGCGCATGCACCTGGGCAACGCCTTTGCCTATCTGCTGGCCTGGCTCTCCGCCCGAAGCGCGGGCGGGGAGATCGTCCTGCGCATGGAAGACCTGGACACTCTGCGCTGCACCGATGCATTCGCGGAGGGCATCCGCCGGGACCTGCGCTGGCTGGGGCTGGACTGGGACCGGGAAACGCCGCCCCAGAAGCTTCGCACCGAAGCCTACGAGGCGGCGCTGGAGAAGCTGAAAAGCCGGGCCAACGTGTTTCCCTGCTGGTGCACGCGGGGCAGCCTGAACCTGGTCAACGCCCCTCATGCCGCGGACGGGCATCCCATCCATCCGGCGTCGTGCCGCCTGCGCTCCGAGGAGGAGCGCAGGCGGATGAAGGGTCCGCCCGCCTGGCGGCTGGAAGCGCCGGACCTGACGGTGGGCTTCACGGACGGGGTCTACGGTCCGTATGAGGAAAACCTGAAAACCGGCTGCGGAGATTTCGTTCTTCGCCGGGCGGACGGGGTCTTCGTCTATCAGCTGGCCGTGGTGGTGGACGACGGGGAAGCGGGCGTTACCCAGGTGGTGCGGGGCTGCGACCTCCTGTCCTCCACGCCCAGGCAGATCTATCTGGGCCACCTCCTGGGCCTGCCGGAGATGCAGTATTGGCATGTGCCCATGCTGACGGACCGGGAGGGAAGGAAGCTCTCCAAGCGGGATGCGGCCATGGACCTGGGGCAGCTGCGGCAGACGCACCGGCCGGAGGAGCTCGTCGGACTTTTGGCCTTCCGCAGCGGGCTGATCCCCCGGGAGGAGGCGGTTTCCCCTCGGGAGCTTTTGGGGGAATTCCGCTGGGACAAGCTGAAAAAAGAGGATATCGTCATCTTGTGAAGGTTACGAGGGCGGTCGGGACCCGTTTCAGTCCCGGCCGCCTTTTTCCATCTTTTCCCGCAGCTTTTCCAGCGCTTTTTTCTCCAGCCGGGAGACATAGCTGCGGGAGATGCCCAGCCTGGCGGCCACCTCCCGCTGCGGCAGCGGGGCTTCGCCGCCGAGACCGTAGCGCAGGGTGACGATCTCCCGCTCCCGCGGCTCCAGTTCGCTTTTCACGAACCGGCGCAGCCGCCGGCTGTCCTCCCGCAGCGCCAGCCGCTCCAGAATGTCGTCCTCCTCGTAGAGCACATCCTGGATGGAGAGGCCGCCTTCCCCCTCGCTGTCCAGCGCGTCGGAAAGGGAGACGTCCCCGGCGGATTTCCGCTGGCTGCGGAAATACATGAGGATTTCGTTTTCGACGCAGCGGGAAGCATAGGTGGCGAGCCGCACCCCCCGGTCCGGCCGGTAGGAGGCGATGCCCTTGATGAGACCGATCGTGCCGATGGAAATCAGATCGTCCTGGTCGCAGGAGGCGGAATAGTATTTCTTGATGATGTGGGCGACCAGGCGGAGATTGTGTTCGATGAGGACGCCGCGGGCCTCCTCGTCGCCCTCCGCCGCCAGGGCCACATATTTCCGTTCCTCGTCCGCGCTGAGGGGACGGGGGAAAGAGCCGCCGCCGTTTCCCAGCCGAAGCATGAGAAAGGCGCTGTTCAGAAGTAAGGAAAGCATACTGCCCAGCATGTTCCCGCTCCTTTCCGCTTGGTACTGCCAGCCTATTCCGGTCCGGTTCGTCCCAATTGTAAACAGAGCGTAAAACCGCCGCGCTGTCTGGCGCGGCGGTTTCATCAGGCCGGCGGCCGCGTCCCCAGGCAGACCGTGAGAAGCAACCCTTCCGGCGCATCCGGGAAAAGGAAACGCAGGCTTTCATATTCCGTCTGAAGCCGGTCTCCCTGAAAAGAGGCGCAAAACCGCGCGCCGGCGAAAATGCCGTCCCCCCGCAGCTTGGCATAGGCTTCCTTCATCGTCCACAGGCGGATCGCCCGGCGGGTCCGGTCTCCCGCGGCGATCCAGCTGAGCTCCGCCGGAGAGCAGACGCGTCGCAGGACCCGGTCCGAGATCGCCCGCGTTTCCTGCAGGTCCACGCCCACCGGCGCTTCCGCCACGGCGGCGGCGACATAGCCGCCGGAATGGCTGAGGGAAACGGAGAGGGGGCAGCCGGGAAGAAAGGGCTTGCCGGCGCCGTCCTCCTCCAAAACCGGCGCTTCTCCCCCCAGAACTTCGCCCGCCAGCTCCATGCAGAGCGCCTCGGCGGAAAGAGACTGCGCCAGACGGCCGCCCCGCAGGCGGCAGAGCCGGAGCGCCCGCGGGCCGCCGCGGCCGAAGGGCAGCGTCGCCCAGGCCCCCGCGTCTTTTGTGACCGGGCGGACTTCACAGCGGAAAACCAAGGACAGCACCCCCTTGCTCAACGGATCGGCGGCCTGGGCCGAAGAAACTTCCGGAATACTTGAAAATAGGGTATGGACAAAACGGGAAAAATGCGATATGATTACTTAGTAACGTGTTCAGATTATTAGAACGGAATGTAATTGTCAAGAAGGAAGTTAACATGAGAAGAATAACAGCCCTGCTGTTCGCCCTGGTTTTCGTCCTGAGCCTGACCGCCTGCAAGGGCAAAAACCAAGAGGGCCAGACGACCCCCGGCAACCTGTCCACCGCCACCCCGAAGCCGTCTTTCCCCCATATCAGCACGGAGACCGTGGATGTGAGCGGAGAATTCACCGGAAAGCTTTGCCGTTATCCCTGGCTGGACACCTATGACATGAATTACTACCGGTTTTTCGAGGATGGGACCTACCAGCACCTGGGGAACAAGGAAATGACGGATGTGCTCGACACCGGCACCTGGAAGATGCTGAAGGATGCGGAAGGGTATCTGACGCTCCACGTTGAGGTGGAGGGGGGAGAATCCTTCGACATGTACGAGATCGAATTGTACGACGAGAATATTTTCGCCCACAGCCTCACGGAAACGGATTATATCTGGGTGCTGTACGATTCGGCAGAATAAAGATAACGCACAGCCGGTTTTCCGGCTGTGCGATTTCACTTTTGGGGTTTCCTTTATTTCGGCAGCTTGGAAAGGGGCTTCTGCAGCAGGAAGCAGATCACCGCAGCCAGAATCAGGTTCACCAGCATGTAGCTGCCGTTGTAGACGATGCTGTAGAGGACCGGGCTGGAATAGGTGGTCCCGGCAAAGGCTTCCGGCTCCAGGATTTTGTAAATAGTGACGCCGCTGATGAAATGGATGATGAAGCGGCAGAAGCTGCCCAGAATGGCGCCCAGGGGAAGACCCTGCTTCATCCGGCGGACAAGTCCGCCCAGGCCCACAGCGCCGTAGGCGATGGAGTAGTCCAGCAGGATGGACTGCCAGCCCCAGGCGAAGCCGCCTGCGAAAAAGCACTTGATGGTGCCGAAGATGAGCCCGGCGGCGACGCCCCAGCCCGCACCCCTGCGCCAGGCGTAGATCAGCAGCGGGACCATGACGATGTCGATGGAGCCGCCCTCCGGCCAGATCTTGAACTTGATGAAGCTGAGGGCATAGGACATGGCGATGCAGAGCGCGCCCTCCACGATGGTGAGCAGTTTTTGATGTTCTTTCATGCTTGCCTCCAAAAAAGTGATCGCGCCCGGACATGCGGACGCGAAAAGAAAGCCCCTGCAGGCCAGATTCCTACGCCGGCATTATCCGGATCAGGTTCCAGGGTTCGGAGAAGCCTCCGTCTCAGCCGCAAAGCAGCACCCCTTTGAAATTGAATTACATTTTAGCCGGGAAGCGGGAGAATGTCAAGTGCATTCCCGCTTTTCCGGAAAGAAAGACGGGAGTGGTTCATTTGAGCAGCATTCCAGAGCGTTTGGCAGCGCTTCGCCGGGAGATGAAAGCCCGGGGCATCGACCTCTATGTGGTGCCCACGGCGGATTACCACGGCAGCGAATATGTGGGCGAGCATTTCAAGGCAAGGCAGTTCATCACCGGCTTTACCGGCTCCGCCGGAACGGCGGTGATCACCGCCGATGAAGCCGGCCTTTGGACCGACGGGCGCTATTTCCTCCAGGCGGAAGCGCAGCTCCAGGGCAGCGGCGTCACCCTCTACCGCATGGCGGAGGAGGGCGTGCCCACCCTTCAGGAATTCCTGGCAGAGAAGCTGCCGGAGAAGGGCTGCATCGGCTTCGACGGCAGGACCGTCAGCGGCGCGGAGGGCCGGGCTTACCGGAAGCTGGCGGAGGAGAAAAAGGGGCGTCTATGCGTGGATGAGGACCTGGTGGGCCTGATCTGGAAGGACCGGCCGCCGCTGCCCGCCGGAAAGGTCTGGCGCTACGGCGTCGAAGTTGCGGGAAAGAGCACGGCGGAGAAGCTGGCGGCGGTGCGCGGGGAAATGGCGAAGCAGGGCGCGGATCGCCATATCCTGACCTCCCTCTACGATATCGCCTGGCTGCTGAACATCCGGGGCAGCGATATCGCCTTCGTGCCGGTGGCCCTCTCCTATCTGGCGGTGACGAAGGAGGAATGCCTCTGGTTCGTGCAGCGCTCCGCCGTGCCGGAGGAGATCGCGGCGGACCTGGCCTCCTGCGGGGTCAGCCTGCGCCCCTACGACGGGGTCTATGCTTATGTGAAGACCGTCGGGGCGGGGGAGAAGGTCTGGATGGATACCGGCAGCGCCAACTACCGGCTGTGCAGCACCCTGCCCGAGGGCGCGGTCCTTCTGGATCGGGCCAATCCCAGCGCCGCCATGAAGGCGGTCAAGAACGAAGCGGAGCTGAAGGCTACCCGCAGCGCCCACCTGAAGGACGCGGTGGTCATGTGCAAGTTCCTCTATTGGCTGAAAACGAACATCGGCAAGGTCCCCATGACGGAGATCAGCGTTTCCGACCATCTGGCGGAGCTCGCTTCCCGGCAGCCCGGCTTCCTGGACCTGAGCTTCGGCACCATCTGCGGCTACGGCCCCCACGGGGCCATCATCCACTATGGGGCGACACCGGAATCCGACGTGCCCCTGCAGCCCGAGGGCCTGCTGCTGGTGGATTCCGGCCGCCATTACCTGGAGGGCACCACGGATATCACCCGCACCGTCGCCCTGGGGCCGGTGACGGCGGCGATGAAGGCGGATTTCACCAGAGTCGCCCGGGCGAATCTCAACCTCATGTTTGCCCGCTTCCTCTACGGCTGCAGCGGCATGAATCTGGATATCCTGGCCCGGGAACCCTTCTGGGAGGCGGCGCTGGACTACAAGCACGGCACCGGCCACGGCGTCGGCCACGTGCTGAATGTGCACGAGGGCCCCAACGGCTTCCGCTGGCGGCGGAGCCCGGACCGCAGCGAGCACGCGGTCCTGGAGGAGGGCATGATCACCTCCGACGAGCCCGGCGTCTACCGGGAGGGGGAATACGGCATCCGCCTGGAAAATGAGATCCTCTGCCGCAAGGGGGAGAAGAACGAATACGGGCAGTTTATGTATTTTGAGAATCTGACCTTCGTGCCCTTTGACCTGGAGGTCATCGACCCCGCCCAGATGGACAGGAGCGAGATCCGGAAGCTGAATGCGTTCCATGCTCAGGTTTACGAGAAGGTATCTCCCTGGCTGGAAGCGGAGGAGGCCGCCTGGCTGAAGGAAGCCACCCGCCCGATCTGATAAAAAAACACCCCGGCAGTCCCGCGGGACCGCCGGGGTGATGCATTTTCCTTACGCAAAGAAAACCCTGGAGCAGAAAGCCGGCTCGCCGGTCTCGCCGTGGAGACCCAGGACGGAATGGCAGTCCGGCGCGCTGCGCAGCATGAGAGACACCTCTTCTCCGTCGTGGAGCTCGCCGACGAAGTAAAGCTCCAGCCGCCGCAGCAGCCCTTCCCGGATGCCCGCGGCGCTGAGGGTGTCGAAGATCATGTCCCCGTAGCGGGCGTTGTTCACGTGGCCCAGTCCGTCCAGCCAGCTGGGGTAGACCTTTCGCCTGTCCGCTTCCCGGTATTCCTCGAGCCGGGGGGACATGCGGCTTTCCGCTTCGATCAGCGCTTCGCCCGCCGGCAGGGTGTATTTCTCCAGATAGGCCCGGTCCCGGATGATTTTCCTGGCCCCCAGGTCGATGAGCCCGGAAAAGCAGGACATGGCCGCCGCCCGCTCACCGCCCATGTGGCGGTATTCCAGCTCGCGGCGGAACAGGGGCCCTCTGCGGCCGGAAAACCAGGTGCGCCCCGTGAGCACCTCGCCGGGCTCGATGGGACCGAAGACCTCGGCGGTGAGGGACAGGAACGCCCAGCTGACGTTTTCCTCCCGGACGAGCCGGGGATTGTCCATGCCGATGTCCAGCAGATGCTCCTCCAGCGTCGTCTCGATGATGCGGAGGAGACCGGAAATCTGGATGTCCCGCCGGCTGTTCAGCATGCTGGAATCCACCAGCGCGCGATATTCCATTTGCTTTTCGTCTGTCATGTACGATACCTCCCGCAAGGATGGAGGTATTATATACGCTTTGCCGCCCGGAGGCAAGCGCTGCGGCCTCCCCGGGGCAAAAAACCGGTTGAAAAGGGACAGGGGATATAGTATGATAAATAAAATGAATCAAACAGGAGGTAGCACAATGGTCCCTTATTCCGACGATGAGCTGAAGGTCATCGGCGAGCATATCAGCACCACGTCCTTCGGCGGCAGATTCACCTTCAAAACCCCCAAATACAACACCCCCATCACTCCCAGGGAGAATGTGGCCCTCTGCGTCAAGCGGGAGAAGCCCTGTTGGTTCCCCTCCTCCGCAGATTTTCTGAACATCGAATCACGCACCAACATCGACCATGTGGCCCGGGCCGAGGTCATGGACATGGGCCCGCCCTACAAGGAGGAGGAGAAGGGCGGCAAGGATCTGTTCGGGATCAAGTGGATCTTCGTGCCCACGGCGGGCGGCAGCATGGTGCAGCCCGGCAACCCCACCCTGCTGGACGCCAACGACTGGCCGGAGGTCATCAAGTTCCCGGATATCGACGCCCTGGACTGGGACGAGTGCAGGCGCCTCAATTCCTGCATGAACGAAACCACCCGCAGCTTCTACGTCACCTTCCAGAACGGCATTTTTGAACGGCTCATCAGCTTTATGGATTTCGAGGGGGCGGCCATGGCCCTCATCGACGAGGAACAGCAGGACGCGGTCCACGCGCTGTTCAGCAAGCTCGTGGATATGTACAAATCCCTGATCGACCATTATCTTGAGATATTCCAGCTGGACGGCGTCCTTTTCCACGACGACTGGGGCTCCCAGCGCGCCCCCTTCTTCTCCCTGGACGTGTGCATGGAGATGGTGGCGCCCTACCTCAAGCAGATCGTGGACTACTGCCATGAGAAGGGGCTTTGGTTCCAGCAGCATTCCTGCGGAAAGAACGAGCTTCTGGTCCCCGCCATGGTCTATGCGGGCGTGGATATGTGGCAGCCCCAGTCCATGAACGACGTGGAGATGCTGCGGGAGAAATACGGGGACAAGATCATGTTCTCCATCACGCCGCCCGCCGTTCCCAGGGACGCCGCCGACGAGGTGGTGGACGCCGAAGCGAAGAAGTTCGTGGATAAATACGCGCCGGACTTCGCGGAAAAGCCCTTCCTGGTGGGCACCTTCTTCGCCGACCCCCGCTTCACCAAGGCGATCTACAAATACAGCCGCATCGCTCTGAGCAAATAAGACGATTGGAATGGGCAAGGGGCGTCCGCAGCGGTCTGCGGGCGCCCTTTCCCGAGAGAAGCATGAAACGATTTCTGTGCATCCTAGTGTGCCTGCTGACCCTTCCGCTCCTGCCGGCCGGCGCCGCGGAGGAAACGGGCATCTGCGGCGACAACCTGAGCTGGACGGTGTCCGACGGCGTGCTGACGATCTCCGGTCACGGGGAGATGTATTGGTATGACATGGGCTCCGCGCCCTGGTATCCCCTGCGGCAGAGCATCCGCTCCGCCGTCGTGGAGGAGGGGGTCACGGGCCTCAGCTACTGCTGCTTTTTTTATCTGACGGAGCTGCGGGAGGTCTCCCTGCCGGGCACCCTGAGCAGCCTGGGCGGCATGGCCTTCTACGGCTGCCGCAGCCTGCCGGAGGTGCTGATCCCCGCGGAGGTCAACGACATCGGGGAGGACGTCTTCTACAGCTGCCTCAGCCTCTATGCCATCCGCGTGGACGACGCGAACCCCGGCTATCGGGATGACGACGGCGTCCTGTTCGGGGGAACGTCGCTCATCTGCTACCCGCCCGCCCGTCCGGCGGAACGCTATGAGATCCCCTACGGCACGGAGAAGGTGAGCGTCTGCGCCTTTTCCTACTGTACGCTGAAGGAGATCAGCATCCCGGAGACCGTCCGCAGCTTCGACCCCACCGCTCTGACGGACTGCTATTCCCTCCGCAGCGTGGAGGTGGCCTGGGGCAACTGGTACTACACGGCCAGGGACGGCGTGCTGTTCACCGGCAGCCTGCAGACGCTGATCTGCTATCCCATGAAAAAGAGCGGCAGCAGCTACCGCCTCCCGGCGGAGGTGAAGGATATTGCCATCCGCGCCTTTGCGGGGAACGCCAGCCTGCAGCGCGTGGAGATACCGGGGACACTGGAAAGCATCGGAAGCCTGGCTTTTCTGAACTGCACCGCCCTGCGCCGGGTCTATTTCCACGCTGGCGCCCCGGAGAGCATGGGCTTCAACCCCTTTCCGGACGGCGTGAGCATCTTCTATCCCGCGGAAGGGGAGGGCTGGACCGCGCTGGACGCCGAAGCCTGGAGCGTCCGCCGGCTGGCGGCCTGGACGGAAAACACGGACCTTCTGCCGAAAAAAACGAGGCGCACCCAATGATCGTTTGTACTGGTGAAAGAGAGGATCGAGCCCATGAGCCGACAGCGTGAAGTCCTTGCCTGGAATCCGGAGCACTGCCGGCACTGCTTCGGCTGCATCGCCATGTGCGTCCGCGGCGCTCTGACCCTGGACCACGAGCACGGCGTCCTGAGCTATAATATCCGAAAGTGCATCCGCTGCAACAGCTGCCTGCGGGCATGCCCCACGGGCGCGCTCCACGTGGAGGCGGTTCACGAGGCTTGACGCGCTTTTCCTTCGTTCACCCGGGATCCCATTGCCGATTCCGGGTGTTTTTTCATTGTATTTCCCCCGCCGGTCTGCTATACTGGCGCCAGGAAGATTAAAAAAGAAAAGGAGAATCGAGCATGGGAAAATATGACGACCTGATCTTCACGATCCCGCAGGAGCATCATTCCTGGTATGGCTTCGTGGCGCCCCGGGGCTTCTTCCGCGGCACCACCATGATGGAGAAGGCCCACGTCTATATGGACTGGACCGCCGTCAACAAGCCCCTGCCCATGGAGGTGCCCCACACCCACCACTGCGCCGACGAATACCTGGTGTTCACCAATGCCGACATGACCAACTTCTTCGAGTTCGACGCGGAGATCGACGTCTGGCTGGGAGAGGATGCGGAGAACATGGAAATGTTCACCATCACCCAGCCCACCATCATCCGCGTCCCGCCGAAGCTGTATCACTGTCCCGTGAACTTCCGCAGGATCAACCCGGAAAAGCCCATCGTCTTCTCCGCGGTCTACCTGGACGGCGACTGGTCCAAGATCAACCGGCGTGTCAACGAGCAGGGCAGGGAAGAATTCACCTATGACGGCGCGGGCATCCGCCGCTGCGTCATGGACCGCTCCAAGGAGTGCATCTACTGCGGCAAATGCTTCTCCAAGGCCATGAAGGACTTTGACGAGAAGAAGCCGGAGGAGAAGAAGGATGCGCCCGCCCCCCAGCAGAACCTGCTGGCCCCCTACTATGAGATGGCGAAAAAGCCCCGCACCGGCAAATACGACAAGTATGTCTATCCCTACAAGCCCGACGTGCACACCGACAGCCGGTTCCTGAGCCCCCGGGGCGGATTCCGCGGTCAGGAGGAGATGGAGGAGAGCCGCCTGTGGTATCTCTACAACATCGTGCAGAAGGAATGCACCATCGGCGAAGTCCACATGCACCATGCGGTGGAGGAATACCTGTTCTTCACCGGCGCGGATATCTCCAAGTTCTTTGAATTCGACGCCGAGATCGAGATCTCCCTGGGGCCCGATCCCGAGCATTTGGAGACCTACACCATCACCGAGCCCACGGTGGTCCGCGTCCCCGCCGGCCTCTGGCACGGCCCGGTGGTCATCAAGCGCCTGGGCGCGCCCATCAACTTTGAGCCCTTCTATCCCAACGGAAGCTACGGCAAGATCGTTTACCGCGACGGCCAGTACATCTACGACGGCAGGGACCTGCCGAAGAAGTGATCGAAGCATAAAAGCGCCGCCTGCCCCAACCGGGCAGGCGGCGTTCAGACTGTAGACAAACCTTTCGGCAGAGGTTCGACATGCATGGGGGAACCGTGAGGGGGGACGGGAATCCCCCCTCACGTAATATCCTTGCAAAATCAGAATGCATTTCTGATTTTGCGCTCAAGCTGTCGACAAAGTGTCGACAGCTTGAGCGCCGCCTGCCCCAACCGGGCAGGCGGCGTTTTGTGTGTGCAGTTCAGAATCCATACATGTCCATGAAATAGACGATCATCTTTACCGCCTGGGCGCGGGTGGCGCCGCCGAAGGGGTCGAGGCTGCCGTCGGGGAAGCCGTTGATGATGCCCCGGCTCACGGCCCAGACCATGGCGTCCCGCGCGTAGCGGGAGGTCCTGTCCCCGTCCGTGAAGGCGCTGAGGTCCCCGGAGGGGACGTTGTCCATCTCGCTGATGGTGATGAAGCGGTAGAGGATGGCGACCATCTGCTGCCGCTGGATGGGCTCGTCCCCGGCAAATTCCCCGGTGGTCTTGCCGGTGATGATGCCGAAGTCGCCGGACCAGCGGGCGACGGCGGCAAAGGGCGTTTCGTCGCCGACGTCCGTGAAGGAGAAGCTGCCGTTGATCACGGTGCTGCCGTTCAGGCTCAGCTGGAGGTTTGCCAGCATCCGCACGAAATCCATGCGGGTCATGGGATCGTTGGGGCGGAAGGTATCGCTGCCGCCGTCGATGATGCCCCGGATCAGCGCCTCCCGCACGGAGGGCGCATACCATACCTTCTCGGAAACGTCGCTGAACCGGTGGATGCGGGTATCGAATTCCATGATCGCGCCGGTGAGGGAATCCGAAACCAGGATGCTGTTTCCGCTGACCAGGATGCCCTGGGGGGAAGCCAGAAGCAGATCGTCCTCGCTGGTGACCGCCATGGTGCTGACCCGGCCATCCATGAGCCGCCGCACGGCCCCGTTGCCGGTGTCGGCGATATAGACCGTGCCGTCGTCGCTGACGGCGACGCCCTGGGGGTGCTCGAACAGGGCAGAAGCCGCGGGCCCGTCGGCATAGCCGCAGCCGTAGACCCCGTATTCGTCCATTTCGCCGCCGTCTCCCGCCAGGACCTCCAGCTTGTTCCCCTCCAGGCGGAGGATGCGGCTGCGCCCGGTCTCGGCGATGTAGAGCGCGCCGTCATGCCAGCAGAGCCCCGTGGGGCCCTGAAGGCCGGTCCGGACCGTGGTGAGATTGCCCTCCGTGTCCAGGCGGCGGATCGCGCCGTTGCCGGTGTCGGCGATGTAAAGCCCCCCTTCGTCATCCCGGGCAAGGCCGGTGGGACGGGAGAGCCGGGCGTCCGTGCAGAAGCCGTCCAGGAAGCCGGCTTCCCGCTTGCCGGCCGCCGTCATCACCTTGCCGCCGGCAATATAGCGGACCGTGTTGGAACCGGCGTCGGAGACCGCCCAGCCCTCCAGGAAGGGAACGATCGCCCAGGGCTCCGCAAAGCGGGCCTCCGTCAGGGCGGCGTCGAAGTAATCGGGGAAGACGACGCCGCTGGCATCCCGATAGCTGCGGTCGCCGGCAAGGACCGCGGCCTCCCCGTCCCGGACGCGCCAGACGACCTTGTTTTGGATGTCCGCCGCATACAGGGTGCCGCCGTCCAGCCAGATACCGGAGATCATGCCCCCCTCAAAATCCGGGGAGACGAAGGCGGCGGAGACGGCGCAGGTCAGGATGGCGCAGATCAGCAGTACAGCCGGAAGGATTCGTTTCATGGTCATTTCCTTTCTTCCATGTCCAGGGAGTCCAGCGTCAGCACCTCGAAGCCCTCCGCTTTCCCCTTGAGCTTGACGCTTCCGCCCAACGAGGTGGTCCTTGCCCGGTCGCCCAGGGCGTCGGCCACGGCGCGGGAGATGTAGATCGTGCCGCCCGGCGCGTTGGATTCCAGCCGGGAAGCCGTGTTCACGGTGTCGCCGATGGCGGTGTAGTCCATGCGCTGGGGCGCGCCGATGTTGCCCACGACGGCGGGTCCGAAGTGGACGCCCACGCCGAAGCTGACGGTGCGCCCGAAGCGCTCCTGCAGCTGCCGCCCCAGCTCCTTGGAGCCCTCCACCATGTCCATGGCGGCGCAGCAGGCCAGGTAAACCGGGTCCTCCTGGGGCAGGGGGGCGTTCCAGAAGGCCATGGTGCAGTCCCCGACGAATTTGTCCAGGGTGCCGTGACGGCGCATGACGCATTCCGTGGTCAGGGTCAGGTATTGGTTGATGATGCTCACCACCGTGGGGGGGTCCAGGGATTCGCTCATGGTGGTGAAGCCGCGGATATCCACAAAAAGCACGGCGATGTCGAAGGTCCTGCCTCCCAGGTCCTCCGCCGCGCCGCCCTTCACCAGCAGCTCCTTGAGGATCGCCGGGTCCACATAGCGCCGGAAGGTGTTGGTGATATAGCGCTTTTCCAGGGAGGCCCGGATGTAGTTCAGGGCCACGGAGGCGATGAAGACGGCGGTGACGGCCGCGGGGATCCACAGCACGTGGAGCACCAGGCCCGCCAGCCGGTACAGGCCCAGACAGAGGCCGATCCAGAGGGCGCAGAGGAGAAGCCAGGCCACGGCGGCGTGGAGCATCTTCCGGTCCCACAGCCACCAGAAGCAGAGGCCGGAAAGAAGGAACAGGAGCGCAAGCTGCCACAGCCGCCCCACCTCCCTGGGATAGAAGCCAGTGTCGAAGGCTTCGATCAGGTTCGCGTGGAATTCGATGCCGTACATGGGGGCCGCGTGGTCCATGCTGGTGCGGTATTCGTCCTGCATGCCCGGCGCATAGGGGCCGATGAGGACGATCTTTCCCGCAAAGTGGTCCCGGGGCACGGTCCCTTCCATCAGGTCGAGGATACTGACGCCGCCGTAATAGCTGCCGGGCATCCCGGTAAAGGGAATGTAGAAAAAGCCCTTGGCGTTGGTCGCGGGCCGCTCTGACGGCGCCTTGCCGCAAAATGCGGCGTACTTTTCATAAATCACCCGGGAAAAGGAATCGACCCTGCCGGTCCCCGGCACATCCACGAAGAGCTTCGCGTGGCGCAGGATGCCGTCGCTGTCCGCCATGGCGTTGATATGCCCGGTGCCCGAAACGGCGGCCAGGGCGTCATAGGGCTTGTCCCAACCCTGCAGGGCCTGCTTGTCCACATAAAAGCCGCCGCCCTCCGCCGCGAGATCGCTGCGGAAGGTCCCCGCGGAGGCAAAGACCAGGTTGCCGCCCTCCGCCGCCGCAGAGGCCAGCGCCGCGTCCTCTGCGGGGTCTGCGCTTTCCCCCACAAAGAGCACGTCGACGCCGATGACCGCCGGCTTCAGCGATTCTTCGCCGTTCAGATAGCGGATCGCCCGGGCCATGGCGCTGCGGGGCCAGGGCAGGGGCCCCAGGGCGTCCACCGCCCGCTGGTCCATGCCCACGACCACGATGGGAACGTCCCCGGCGGCGGGAGACTGATAGAGCGCGTCGGACACGGTCAGGTCCTGGTCCCGCAGCAGCCCCAGGGCTGCCGGAGCAGTCAGCGCCGCGGCGGCCAGCACCGCTGCGAGGATGCGTTTAAGTGCCGGGGAAATCTTCATAGCGCCTCCATTGCGGAAAAAGTGACGTCAGCCGCAGCGGCGGCTGCTTACTTGGCGGCCGGCGCATCCGCGGCGGCCGGACGTATTTCGATCACGGGGTCCTTCGGAACGATGAAGGTGCAGACGAAGGCTTCCGTGTCGTCGTGGAAGGTGACCGGGCCCCCGCCCAGCACATAGCCGTTGACCAGAACCTCGACGGAAACCCCGCCGGGCGCGCCGCCCAGGTAGAAGGTGAATTCCTCTCCCTCCCTGGCGGTGGTGATGGGGGTGTTGCCCTCCGTGGGGAAGAAGACTTCATAGTAGAAGTTATCCGTGCCCTGGGGGATGAGGACGGCGAAATCATAGGTCGTCTCGAAGACGGCGGTGTATTCCGCGTCGCCCGTGACGGGGACGGGGTCCCTGTCCCAGCCGGTGAAGGCGTAGACTACCCCCGCCGCGCCCTCCTTCACGGGGGCGTCGTGCTTCGGGGTCTTTCCGTAGGCAACGGAGGTCGTGTCGATGACGGAGCCGTCGTCGCTGCGCCAGGTGACGGTGTATTTGCGGTCGGAAGCCTTGAAGACGGCGGTATATTCCGCGTCGCCGTCGGCGGCGGAGGGCTCCGGCGTCCAGCCGGAGAAGGCATAGTCATGCGCTTCGTCCGATTCCTTCACGGGCTTTTTCCCGCTCCATGCGGGCACCGTGCCCGCCGAAACCCGCTCGGTCTTCAGCACCCGGTCGCCGTCCTTCCAGGTGACGGTGTAGGAGGCTTTCCCGAAGGCGGGATCGACGGATTCCGCCGCGGGGGGCGCTTCGACGGCTGCCATGGCGGCCTCCAGTTCCTCCGCCTCCCGGGCCTCGGCTGCGGGAAGCGCGGCGATCAGCTGCTCCACCCGATAGACCCCTTCCTGCCGGATATGGTCCTGCAGCTCGCTGTTATCCCGCACTTCCCGCAGGAAGAAGGCGGGAAGCTCGAAGATGCCGGCGGGGGAGACGCCCTCCCCCGGGCGGAAGGCCTGGCCGCCCGCGACGGCCTGCGCCGATCCGCCGCCGTGGACCACGCCGTGTCCGGTGACGAAGATCACCTCCCGGAGACTCACGACGCCGGAGGAGCCGCGCACGCCCAGCACCATGGAGCTAGTGCGGATCTCCATGGATTCGTTGGCCTCCAGGGGCGAGGTCACGTTGAAGCTGAGCTGGCCGCATTTCAGCTTGACCTGCAGCTTCCGCCAGGATTTCCTGATGGTGACGGTGGTATCCCGGTCCAGCTTCACCGCCTTGGTGTCGTCCAGCAGGATGTAGGCGCTGCTGTCGCTGCCGGTGCTGACGGTGTAGCCGCTGTAAAGCCGCATGTCCTTCACGTAGCTCAGGCTGTTCCCCACGGAATCCTGAACGGATACGCTGCCCTCCGCCAGCTGCAGACGCATCACAGCGGCTCTGGCGGCCGCGGCGGAGGCGGGTTCGGCCAGGGTAATGAGCAGCCCCAGCGTCAATATCAGGCTCAGGAATCGTTTCATATGCTCTCCTCCCACGCTCTGCTTGCTTCAAACAGAGCAAGAATACTGCCGTCCAGGCTGCCCTCCTCCACCATGCTGCGGAGGATCGCCAGGGCTTTCTCCACGGGCATGGGGGCCTTGTAGGGGCGGTCCCGGGCGGTCAGCGCGTCGAATACGTCCAGAATGGTCAGCAGCCGCACCTCCCAGGGGATATCCTCCGCGGTCAGGCGCCGGGGATAGCCCTTGCCGTTGAGGTATTCGTGGTGCCCGCCGGCCCATTGGGGCACCTGGGCATAGGTTTTCGGGAAGCTGACGTGCTCCAGGATGCGGCCGGTGACGGTGACGTGGCTCTCCATGATGCGCCGTTCCTCCGGCGTCAGGGTGCCCTTGCGGATGGAGAGGTCCCGGTGCTCCTCGTCGGTGAGCCAGGGGCGGGTATTTCCCTCTTCGTCGGTGAAGCTGCGCGCGGCCAGGGCGTCCGCCTGCGCCAGGTCCTCATCCGTCACAAAGCCCGCCTTGTTGAGCCTTTCCACGAGGGCCATGCCCTCCTTTCGCGCCTCTGCCAGCGCTTCCGCCTCCGCCTCCGTCAGCTTTCCCTCCAGCAGGGCGATGCGGTCCAGCAGGGCCATGGTGCGGAAGCGCTGCCGGATATCCTCCAGCGCGGGGCCCAGGCGGCTTTCCTTGTCCATGACCTCCAGCGGCACCACCAGCTTGCCCACGTCGTGGAGCCAGACGCTCAGCAGGAAGGTGCGCCGCTTGTCGCTGTCGAAGCGGTATTCGCTGCCCTGCCGGTCCAGCCAGTCCAGAAAAGCGGAAGCGTATTTCACCATGTTGCGGGTGTGGTTGGCGTTGTAGGGGGTTCGCTCGTCGATGGCGGTGGAGAGGGCCCCCACCAGGGAATCCAGCAGGGCGGTGATCTGCTCGGCATAGCGCATGTTGGTGAGGCTGATGGCCGCCTGCGAGGCGATGGCCATGGCCAGCAGCTCGATGCTGCTGTCGAAGGAGATCGTGTTGCCCTCCCCATCCAGGGCGTTGATGAGCTGCATCGCGCCGATCAGCTGGCCCCGGTCGTCCGCCAGGGGCAGCACCAGCATGGTTTTCGTGCGGTAGCCGGTCATCTCGTCGTATCTGGCGGAGCCGGAGAAATTGAAGCGCGTATCGGAACGAACGTCGGAAATGTTGATGGGTTCCTTGTGCAGCACGACCCAGGAGCAGACGTAGCTGGGGTCCATGGGCACGGGCGGCAGGGTGATGGGGTCCGCATGGCCGCCCTGGCGAACGCCCATGGAGCGGGTCACCATGCGGCAGAAGTGCAGACCGTCGTCCTCCAGAAGGTAGAGGGTGCCCGCGTCGCAGTCAGCGAGGTCCATCGCCGTGTCCAGGATCTGGGAGAGCAGCGTTTCCCTGTCCCGCTCCGCGGAAAGGGAGAGGCACATGCGCAAAAACTGGCGTATCTGTTCGGGGGTCATAGGACGATCACCTCCTGATCCAGGGCAAAGCCGAAATCGGGATAACGGGCGGTCAGCTGCGCCTGGGCTTCGGCCAGCATGCTGTCCGTGTGAAAGGGGTCGTGGTGGATGATGCGCAGCTTTCCCGCCCCTGAGGCCAGGGCGAGGCGAACGGCCCGGCTCCAGGTGCTGTGGCCGAAGGAGGAGCGGAGGGGCCATTCCTCGTCGAAATACTGACCGTCGCACAGCAGCAGGTCGCAGCCCCGGGCAAATTCCGCCAGAGCGGGCAGGTTTTCGTCGGTCACCGTGCAGTCCGGCATGAAGACGACGGTATGTCCGCCCCCCCTGAGCTTCATCAGGGTCACGCCGCCGGGGTGGCAGCCCCGGGCGGTCTCCACCGTCAAAGCCCCCAGCTGCAGCCGCTCCGGCAGCGGGCGGAAGCGCACCTCCGCGGGCAGGTCCTTCAGGCGCACCGGCCACAGCGGCGGGGAGAAGATGCGGTCAAGGATCGTCTCCGCCTCCGCGGCATCCCGGCATCCGGCATAGATATGCAGATGGTTCCGCCCATCCATCAGCAGGGGAGAGAGGGCGAGACCCAGCAGATGGTCCGTGTGGAAATGGGAGAGCAGCAGGCTCAGGGACCGGTCTTCCGCCGCCGGGGGAAGAGGGCAGTTCATCAGCCCGGTCCCCGCGTCCAGCAGGAGGGATTCCCCGGCCAGCTCCGCCAGGATGCAGGTCGTGTCTCCGCCGAACCGGGCGAATTCGCTCCCGGCCCTCGGAACGCTCCCTCTGGCGCCGAGGATCGTCACGCGGTCCATGCAGATACCACCAGCTTTCAGCGTTGCTATTTATCCATAAAATAGAATACGTTTCCTTTGAACGGATGTCAAGGGCAATAGGGCAAGCTTTTCGTATAGGTTCACCATTGACTTTTTCTTTTCCCTATGCTATGATCGCGTATCACAAAAAAACGATCGCATATCGGCTGTTTTTATGCCTGACAGGAGGACGGACATGGTAGAAGAAAGCATGCAGTATATCAGCGCCTATGATCCCGAAATCGCGAAGGTGCTTTCCCTGGAGCTGGACCGGCAGCGCAACAATCTGGAGCTGATCGCCTCGGAAAACCTGGTCAGTCAGGAGGTCATGGCGGTCATGGGCAGCGTGCTGACCAACAAGTACGCCGAAGGTTACCCCGGCCGCCGCTTCTACGGCGGCTGCGAATATGTGGATATGGCCGAGAATATCTGCATCGAGCGGGCCAAGATCATCTTCGACGCCCACTATGCCAACGTGCAGGCCCACTCCGGCTCCCAGGCCAACTACGCCGTGTACCTGGCCCTCTGCAAGCCGGGGGACACGGTCATGGGCATGAGCCTGGACAACGGCGGCCATCTGACCCACGGCAGCGCCGCCAACTTCTCCGGCAAGAATTATCACATCGTTTCCTACGGGCTGGACCCCGCCACCGGCAGGATCGACTACGATCAGGTCCGGGACCTGGCCCTGGCCAACCATCCGAAGATGATCATCGCCGGGGCTTCCGCCTATCCCCGGATCATCGACTATGCCATCTTCAGCGAGATCGCCAAGGAAGTGGGCGCCTATCTGATGGTGGACATGGCCCACATCGCCGGCCTGGTGGCGGCAGGGGAGCATCCCTCTCCCGTGCCCTATGCCGACGTGGTCACCACCACCACCCATAAGACCATGCGCGGCCCCCGCGGCGGCATCATCCTCACCAACGACGCCACGATCGCCAGAAAGATCGACAGCGCCATCTTCCCCGGCGTGCAGGGCGGCCCCCTCATGCACATCATCGCCGCCAAGGCAGTGGCCCTGGGGGAGGCGCTGCGGCCCGACTTCAAGGCGTATCAGCATCAGATCGTCGCCAACGCCGCCACCCTGGCCCAGAGCCTGAAGGACGGCGGGCTGGAGCTGGTCTCCGGCGGCACGGACAACCACCTGATGCTGGTGGACCTGCGCAAGCTGGAAATCAGCGGCAAGGAGCTTGAGACGCGGCTGGACAGCGTCCGCATCACCGCCAACAAGAATGCCGTTCCCGCCGATCCCCGGCCGCCCAAGGAGACCAGCGGCCTCCGGTTGGGTTCTCCCGCCGTCACCAGCCGCGGCTTCAAGGAGCCGGAGATGAAAGAGGTGGGCGAGCTGATCTGCAAGGCCACCCTGGATTTTGCCGCCAACCGCAAGGAGGTCCTGAACCGGGTGTCGGAGCTGTGCCGCCGCTTCCCCATCTACGAGCGCAAGACCCCCTCCACCCGGGACAGCATGTTCCCCGCGTAAAAGCCCTGGCTGCCGGCATCCGGCGCAGCGGCCGTTTCTCCGCGATGTAAAGAATACGCCCCCGGTGCGGTTTGCATGGACCGCACCGGGGGCGTTCTCACGTTTGCTTACCGGATCTGTCCGTCGCCGTAGACCACGTATTTCCAGCTGGTCAGCTCCTTGAGGCCCATGGGGCCCCGGGCGTGCATCTTCTGGGTGGAAATGCCGATCTCGGCCCCGAGGCCGAATTCGCCCCCGTCGGTGAAGCGGGTGGAGGCGTTGACATAGACGGCGGCGGCGTCCACCTCGTTCAGGAACCTCTGGGCGGCGAAATAATCCCGGGTCACGATGGCCTCGGAGTGGCCGGTGCCGTGCTTTTCAATGAAGGCCATGGCCTCCTCCTCGCTGTCCACCACCCGGACCGCCAGGATATAGTCCCCGTATTCCGCGTCCCAGTCCTCCTCCCCGGCGGGCACGCCGCGGCTGCCCAGAATGGCCAGGGAAGCGTCGTCGCAGCGCAGCTCCACCTTGTCCTGATCCAGCAGGGGAACGGCCTTTTTGAGAAACTCTGCCGCGACGTCCCGGTGGATCAGCACGCACTCGGCGGCGTTGCACACGGAGGGACGGGAGCATTTGGCGTTGTAGAGGATCTTCGCCCCCATGTCCAGGTCCGCGTCCTTGTCGATGTAGACGTGGCAGACGCCCTCCCCTGTGCGGATGACGGGGACGGTGGCCTCCTTCGCCACGGTGCGGATGAGCTGCGCCCCGCCCCGGGGGATGAGCACATCCACATAATCGCTGAGGTGCATCAGTTCCCGCGCGCTCTCCCGGCTGGTATCCTCTACGAGGCAGATGCAGTCCTCCGGCAGCCCGGCCTCCTTCAGGGCCTCACGCATCAGCTTCACCGCCGCCATATTGGAGCGGATGGCCTCCTTGCCCCCCCGCAGGATGCAGGCGTTGCCGGATTTCAGGCAGAGGGCCGCGGCGTCCACCGCCACGTTGGGCCGCGCCTCAAAGATGATGGCGATGACCCCCAGGGGTACTCTCCGGCGGCCGAGGATGAGGCCGTTGGGCCGCGTCTCCATGCCGTCCACGCTGCCGATGGGGTCCGGCAGGGCGATCACCTGGCGGATGCCGTCGGCGACGCCCATGATCCGTTTCTCCGTCAGGGTCAGGCGGTCCAGCAGGGAGGGACGCATGCCCGCAGCCCGCGCCGCAGCCAGGTCTTCTTCGTTGGCCTTCAGCCACTGCGCGCTGCCTTCCGTCAGCTTGTCCGCCATGGCGGCCAGCGCCTTGTCCTTCTGCGCGCTGCCGGCGATGGCCAGCGCCTTTCCCGCTGCCTTCGCGGCCGCGCCCAATGCATTCAGCGTCATGTTCATTCCCTCCCGTTTCCGGAGGCAAGGAAGCGGGTGCCGATGGGCTGCCCCGCCACGATGCCGTAGATATCTTCCATTCTCGAGCCGTTGGTGATCACCATTTCCACGCCCGCGGCCATGGCGATGCCGGCGGCGTTCAGCTTGGTCGCCATGCCGCCGGTGCCCCGCCAGGTGCCGCTGCCCCCCGCCAGCCGGAGGATATCCTCCGTCAGCGCCGTCACCGTGGGGATCAGCTTCGCGTGGGGGTCCGCGTGGGGGTCCGCGTCATAGAGCCCGTCGATGTCGCTGAGCAGCACCAGCAGGTCCGCTTTGCAGAGCTTGGCGACGATGGCGCTGAGGGTGTCGTTGTCGCCCAGGATCTTGTTGTGGCCCGTCTCGATCTCCGCGGAGGAGACCGAGTCGTTTTCGTTGACGATGGGGATGACCCCCATCTCCAGCAGGGCGGAGAAGGTGTTGGAAAGGTGCTCCGCCCGGATGGAATCGTCCACGTCGTCCCCGGTCAGGAGGATCTGGGCCACCGAGCAGGTGTATTCGGAAAAGAGCTTGTCGTAAATATGCATGATGTTGCACTGGCCCACGGCGGCCGCCGCCTGCTTATAGCGAAGCTCCGTAGGCCGGGCGCCCATCTGCAGCTCCGCCACGCCCACGGCGATCGCGCCGGAGGAGACCAGGATCACCTCGTGGCCCATGCCGTGCAGGTCCGCCAGCACGCGGGCCATATGCTCGATGCGCTGCAGGTTCAGCGCGCCGGATTCGTGGGTCAGCGTGGAAGTGCCCACCTTGATGACGATGCGCTTTTTTTCCTTCATGGAAACCTCCCCTCTGCCCGAAAGCAGACGTCTGTAACCGGCCCCGGCGTGTGCGCGGGAAAAAAGGGATTGACATTCCTTCGCCGGTCTGTTAATATACCGTTTGCTGATGATTTGCGATGCTAGTGTAGCTCAGTCGGTAGAGCAGCTGATTCGTAATCAGCAGGTCGGGAGTTCGAGTCTCCCCACTAGCTCCACGTCGCCGCGGCGGTCTTTCCGCCGCGGCGGCGTTTTTCTTTTCAGAAATAGCTGTCCCGGCGGGAGAGCTTCTTCATCAGAACAAGGGCCGCGATGAACATGGCGGTGACGAAAACGAGGAAGATGAGCCCGAAGCCCTCCTCCTCCGAGAGGGCGATGGTGTCGTAGCAGCCGTGGAGGGCCGTGGGGATGAGGAAGGCCTTCCACATGCTGTTTTCGCTCCTGTCATGCCAGCCGCAGTTTTCATAGCGCCTGGCCGTGGCGTACCACATGCCCATGAACACGCCGAAGCAGGCGTGCCCCGGCACGGCGGTCACGGCGCGGACCAGGGCCGTCCCCAGGCCGTACATCACCACATAGCCGATATTCTCCCACAGGGCGAAGCCCAGGGAGACGAAGACCGCGTAGACCACCCCGTCGAACTGGCAGTCGAAGCTGGGGGAATTCCAGGTCCGCCGCTTCAGCAGGAAGAGCTTCGCCCCCTCCTCGGAGCAGGCCACCACCACGAAGCAGAGCAGCAGCCGGTAGAGAAGAGAGGATTCGTCCAGGAAGAAGGCCAGGACCGCCTCCCCGAGCCTTTCCAGCACCAGGGCGATCACCGTCGCCAGAGCGCCCCGCAGCACCAGCCCCAGCAGGAGCCCGGCGGGCTCCCGCTCCAGGCGGTCCGCCCGGTAGACGCGGATCATCAGCAGCACCGCCGGGATCACCGCGGCGGCGATCAGGATGGGGTGATAGAAAACATAAACCATTCCTTACAGGACCTTTCGGGCGAAACACATTTGCAGCGGTTCTTCTGTGTTTCGCTATTGTATTGCATTTCCGGCGGTTTTGCAAGGGCTGACGGGAGTTTTCGGAAGAAAAGAGTGTTTTCGGGGCCGGTCTTCGGATAGGCGCCGGATACGTTGTCAACTTCGGCAGGCAGACAAAAGAGGCTCGGCAGATGCTTGCGCCGTTGGCGCAAGCGATCGTATGCCTTGCGGCATCGTGCTGCCGCTCCGTTCAGCCGCAGTGATGCGTTCCACTCACGTGCAGAAGGCACACATCACGCATGGAATGCACAGCACTTCCGAAGGAAACATCACGTTCCGCACAGCGGAACACATCATGCAAAAACGCCTCTTTTGCCAAGCGGCAAAAGAGGCGTTTTTGGTGGTGCGGGCACGGGGACTTGAACCCCGACGGTCTCCCACGAGAACCTAAATCTCGCATGTCTGCCAATTCCATCATGCCCGCGCGGTATGTGTATTATAGCATCTGTCGCAAATCTTGCAACTGTTTTTCGCCCCGCGGGCCGCAGCGACAGAATGTTACTTTTCTGAAAACTGCGGCGACGGTCTTCCATTTTCCGCCTTTTTGTGCTAAGATATACTTGGTGAAATTTGGGGATTCCCACAAAACAGAGGTTTTTTATGACGGTATTCGACGTGATCACCCTCCTGGGGGGATTGGCGTTTTTCCTGTTCGGCATGTCGGTGATGGGCGGCGGGCTCAAGTCCCTGGCGGGAAAGAAGATGGAGAGCGTGCTGGGCAAGCTCTCCTCCAACCCCCTCAAGGGCCTGGCTCTCGGCGTCTTCGTCACCGCCGTCATCCAGTCCTCCGGCGCAGTAACCGTAATGGTGGTTGGGTTTGTCAACGCGGGCATGATGAAGGTGGGCCAGAGCATCGCCCTGATCCTGGGCTCCCAGATCGGCACCACGGTGACCGGCTGGCTGCTGACCCTGGCGGGGGCCGAGGGCAGCGGCGGCGGCTTCGCCCGCATTTTCTCCGCCGGGACCTTCGTCCCCGTCTTCTCCCTGGCGGGGATCATCCTCTATATGTTCGTCAAAAAGCGGAGCATGAAGCATTTCGGGGCCATCCTTCTGGGCTTCGGGCTGCTGATGACCGGCATGTCCACCATGTCCGGCGCGGTGACGCCCCTCCGGGAGGACCCGGAATTCCTCAGCATCCTCACCCTCTTTTCCCATCCGCTGCCCGCCCTGCTCATGGGCGTCGCCCTGGCCGCCGTGATCCAGAGCTCCAGCGCCGGCGTCGGCATCGTGCAGGCCATCTCCGCGGCGGGCGTGCTGTCGCTGGACGCCTGTCTTCCGCTGGTCATGGGCATCAACATCGGCTGCTGCAGCCCGGTGCTGCTGAGCATGATGGGCTCCTCCAAGAACGGGAAGCGCACCGCCGTGATCTATGTCGTCTCCGCCGTGCTGGGGGTGTGCCTGGTGTGCCTGTTCTACTATCCCCTGCGGGCCTTCGGCGTCCTGCCCTTTATGGACGGCGCCGCCGGGCCGGTGAGCGTCGCCCTGCTGAACACCGCTACCCGCGCCTTCTCCGTCGTGCTGATGATGCCCCTGCGGAAGCTGCTGGAGAAGATCTGCTACTGGATCATCCGCTATGATCCCGCCGAGGACGCAGACAGCGAATATCTGGAGAAGCTGACGGAGACCGCCCTGCGCTATCCCAGCACCGCCCTCAGCCTGTCCCAGGCCGCCGCGCGGAAGATGGCGGAGATCGCCAGGGAAACCGTGTTCGACGCCCTGGGCCTCGTGGTGACCTTCGACAAGGCCGTGGTGGAGCGGGTGAACGCCAGGGAGACCCTGCTGGACAAATACGAGGACAAGCTGGGGGACTATATGATGCACCTGCTGGCCGCGGAGGCGCTGCCGGCCCAGGAGCGCAGCGCGGAAAAGATCCTCAGCTGCATCAGCGACCTGGAGCGCATGGGGGACCACGCCCTGAACATCGCGGAGCTGGCGGTGGAGATGCAGGAGAAGAAGCAGTATTTCTCCCCGGAGGCGGGGGAGGAGCTGGCGCTGATCTGCCGCGCCCTGCGGGAGATCACGGAGCTGGCCACCACCTCCTATACCAGCGGCGACGTACCCACGGCCCTGAAGGTGGAGCCCCTGGAGAAGGTCATCGACATCGTCTGCGACGAGCTGAAGCTAAGGCACGTGAACCGCCTCCAGGCCGGGCGCTGCACCATCAACGTGGGCTTTGTCTTCAACGACCTGATCACGAATTTCGAGCGTGTCTCCGCCCACTGCTCCAACATCGCCATCTACACCCTGAAAGCGGACAATCCCAGCTATATGCCCCACGAATATTCCTCCAATGCGGAGGAATCCGTCCAGTTCACGCAGGACTTCCTGCACTATACGGAAGAATATGTCAGCGGTCTGTAAGCGTCTGGGCCGGAGCCTCCTTCCTGCCGTCTGCCTCGCCCTGGTCCTCTGTTCCTGCGGCGGGCGGACGGCAAGCTTTCATTATACCTATCTGGACGTCTTCGACACGGTGACGGGGATCACGGTCTTTGCCCGCAGCCAGGCGGAGGCGGACGAGCTGGCGGAGCTGCTCCACGCCGAGCTCCTGACCTGCCACCGCCTGTTTGACATTTATGAGGAGTATGACGGCCTCACGAACCTCTGCACGGTCAACCGACTGGCAGGGGAAGGGCCGGTCACGGTGGACGGGCGCATCCTGGACCTGCTGGAATTCAGCCTGGAAATGGGGGAAGCCTCCGGCGGGAAGCTGAATGTGTGCATGGGCAGCCTCCTGTCCCTGTGGCACGAGGCGCGGCAGGCTGCCGGCGAGCACCCGGAAAGCGCGGCCCTGCCGGAGCGGGGGCTGCTCCTTTCCGCCATGGAGCACATGGACCCCGCATCCCTGCAAATCGACCGGGAGGCCTCCGCCGTGCGCTTCCTGGACCCGGAAATGCAGCTGGACGTGGGGGCCGTCGCCAAGGGCTGGGCCGTGGAGCGCGCCTGCCGCCTGGCGCAGGAGAAGGGGTACGGCGGCTTCCTCATTTCCGCGGGGGGCAATGTCCGCGCCGTGGGCCTGAAGGGGGACGGGAGCCCCTGGCGCGTCGGGCTGGAGAAGCCGGACGGCAGCGGCGGCAGCCTGCTGGTGCTGGAAATGGCGGATGGCGCCGCCGTGACCAGCGGCAGCTATCAGCGGTATTATGAGGTGGATGGCGTGCGATACTGCCACATCGTGGACCCGGACAGCGGTCAGCCGGCGCGGCAGTATGAAATGGTGACGGTCCTCTGCCCGGACAGCGCCGCGGCGGACGCACTTTCCACGGCCCTGTTCCTCCTGCCGCGGGAGGAGGGGGCGGCCCTGGCGCGCGCCTTCGGCGCGGAGGCCCTCTGGTATATAGACGGCGCAGTCGAGACGACGCCGGGCTTCCCGCAGCCCTGATTTGCGTTTTTTTCCCGGAGGTATTGATTTTCAGCGTCCGATAGTGTAAGATGCATCATACCGCCGGAAATGGTGGGTGTAGCTCAGTTGGTTAGAGCGCCAGATTGTGGCTCTGGAGGCCGACGGTTCGACTCCGTTCACCCACCCCATTCCGCCGGGACGGTACCATCGTCCCGGCGTTATTTTTGGGATGTCGCCAAGCGGTAAGGCACAGGACTTTGACTCCTGCAGTCGTGGGTTCGAATCCCGCCATCCCAGCCAGAAAAAAGTCTCTTTTGTTTGCAAAAGAGACTTTTTTCAATGAAATCCGTCCTGACGGACGGGTGAGATCGCCCTGGCGGGCGGTGAAATCGCTGCGCGGTGAAATCCCGCAGAGCGGGGTGAAGGACGGATTTTATTTCACCGCGAACGGAGTAAGCGATTTCACCTGAGGGCGAAGCCCGAAGATTTCACCGCGGCCTTGCCGCGATTTCACTATTTGAGCTGCATTGTATTTCCCGGAGAATCCTGCTATAATCTCTCCGCACAGTACAAGCAAAAGGGGAGGGTGAGGGACATGTACTACACCTTCGGAACGAAGATCGAAGAATCGGAAAAGCTGCCGGCGGGGGACAGGCTGACCGTGGGCTACCTCAGCTGCGACGAGCTGGCGGAGGTCAGCGACGCCCTGGGCTTCGCCGCCTCCAACGTGGAGGCCTGCCGCAGCGCCAACCGCTATTTCCGCTCCGGCGTGGAGGTCTACGACGAATACACCTTCACGGAGCTGCGCATCGTGGACCCGGTGCACCCGGAGGTCAATGACGACTGCGTGGCCCTGTTCATCCGAAAGAATCTCTTTCTGGTGATCGACGTGCTGGACGAGGACCGCTCCACGCAGCAGCGCTTCCGGCAGGCCCTGCGCCGCTTCCCGCCCCACAGCGTCAACCTGGAAAAAATCATCTACGCTTTCCTGGACGCGCTGGTGGCCGGGGACATCCTCATGCTGGAGAGCACCGGCGCGGAGGTGAGCGAGCTGGAGGCCCAGGTGCTGCGGGACGAGGCGGACGACGATTTCTCCACCACGCTGCTGGACCTGAAAAACCGCATGCTGAGCGCCCACAACTACTATGAGCAGCTGCTGGACATCACGGAGGCCGTGGAGGAGAACGAGAACGACATTTTCGACACGGACAGCCTCATGTATATCTCCAACATGGGGAAGAAGATCGTCCGCCTGCGGGAGGACGTGGACGCCCTCTCTAACATGGTGGTGCACCTGCAGGACGCCTATTCCTCCTATCTGGACATGAACCTCAACAAGACCATGAAGTTCTTCACCGTCATCACCAGCATTTTCTTCCCCCTGACCATCATCGTGGGCTGGTACGGCATGAACTTCCAGTCCATGCCGGAGTTCTACTGGCGCTTCGGCTATCTCTATGTGATCCTCCTTTCCGTGGTGGTGGTCGTGGTCCTGGTGCTGATCGGCAGGCGGAAAAAGTGGTTTTGACCGGTTCTGATGCGCCGGCTTCGACGAATACATAAGAAGCATACGCAAGAAGCATACGCAACAAGGACGCTGCCCCGTCGGCCTTTCGGCCGGCGGGGCAGCGTAGTTTCTATGGGTTTTGTTTCCTTATCCCGTCAGGGAAAGCTCAGGGTTTCGCCGCCAGCTCGCGGTAGAGGTAGAGCACCACGTCGCTGCGGGGGCAATCCACGCCCGGCGCAACGGTGACGTCCAGCCCATCCAGCAGGCCGGATGCTCTGGCCCATTCCTCCGACTCCTTGCCCCAGCCGTTGGTGCCGATGCCCATGGTACGGTAGAGGAAGGTGATGATGTGGGCCGTGGAGCAGGTCTGGTTGGGGGTGAAGTGGGTGGCGTCGGTGCCGTTGGTGATGCCCTTCTCCACCGCCCAGAGGACGGGCTTGTAGAAGTATTTGCTCTCGGTCACGTCCTCGAAGGGGTTCGTCGTGCTCGTCGGCTCCGGGCAGCCCATGGCGCGCCAGAGGAAGGTCACGGCCTGGCCGCGGGTGACGGTGTTGGCGGGGCCGAAGTGGGTGGCGTCCATGCCGTTGGTGACCTGGGGCTCCGCGTTATAGGCCCACAGCACGGCGTCATAGTAGTAATCCGTCGTATTCAGGTCCTCGAAGGGGTTCTCCTCCGGCGTGGGTTCGGGCGTGGGCTCGGGTCCCGGATCGGGCGTGGGCTCGGGGGAGGCCGCATCCCGGGTCTCGACTTCGCCGCAGAGGGCGCAGGTCCGCGTCTCCTTGCCGTCGCCGCTGTTTGTCCATTCGCCCCAGCTGTGGCCCAGGGCGGGGGCGACCAGGTCGTCCGCGCCGGCCTTGGTCGTGCCGGCTTCGTCCAGATACTTCTCGCCGCAGCGGACGCATTCATAATGGTCGACGGTGCCGTCCTCGGTGCAGGTGGCGGGCACGCCGCTGACCTTCTTCAGCTCGTGGCCCAGGGCCTTCCACTGCAGGAGATCGGCGTCGACGCCCTCCCAGGAGGCGGCGTCGGTGCCGGCGGGGATTTCCGCCTCGGAGCTCAGGCCGCAGCGGGAGCACTCGTCATAGGCGGGGTGGCCGTTGGCGGTGCAGGTGGGCTCCAAAGCGTCATGATGGGTCCAGTCGTGGCCCAGAGCGGGCTGTACCTGGAAGGTGGTGTAGCTGCAGTTGGCGCAGGTGTCGTAGGCCAGCCAGCCGTCCTCGGTGCAGGTGGCGGGCTTCGCCTCATGGTGCACCAGGCTGTGGCCGGCGGCGGCGGTGGTGAAGGTCTCGGCGCCGATGTGACCGCAGTCGCAGGAATAGTAATAGGTGGAACCCGTCTCGCAGTCGCCGGAAACGAAGTAGGCTTCCGTCGTGACCTTGTTCACGTCGCTGTGGTTGGGAACGATGTGGATTTCCTCCCTGAAATGGTCGAAGTTGGAGGTGGTACGGTTCGTTTCATACTGATCGCGCATCTCGCTTTCCGTCATGGGAATGAGGACTCCGTCTCTGCCCGCCATGGAGATGCTCAGGGAATGGGTCGCGCGGCTGAGGTCGAGCTGGTTGGAATCAAAGCAGAGGCTTCCGCCCTGATACGTGGTATCCCCGCTGCCTCTCATCGGCGGTATGAAGTCGATGGTGCCGTTGATGTAATAAATCTTTTCGCTGTCTTCTCCGGTATCGAAAGCAGAGCCGCGCGTATAGGTCTGGGTGCCGCTGCCCTCCAGATAGATGCTGCCCTCCTTGCTGTAGACGGATTGGCCGATGCCGGATTCTCCCTCGATGGTGAGGTTGCCGGTGCCGGTGATGTGGAGGTCGCCCTTGGCAAAGATGACGAATTCAAACATCGCGCTGTTGCTGCGGCTCTTGAGCCTGTGGATGGTGTTGTTCCCCAAAAGGAGCACCGTCAGGTCGCTGCCGGAGGTGATGACGGATTCATCCGTGTAGCTGAAGGAGGAGAAGCTGCCGACTTCCGCGGTGCTGCCGGAATCCACGATGGTGCAGTCCTTCAGGGTCAGGGTCTTGGTGTCGGGGTCATAGGACCAGCCGTCCTTCTCCAGGTTGCCGGCGTTCAGCTCCGTCACGGGGGTGCGGGCCACGGTCACGCCGTAATTCTTCCCCGCGGTGGTGAAGACCTTGGTGAAGATATGGCCCTCGTTGCCCCTGCGGTAATACAGCACGTATTCCGTGCTGGGCGTGAGCCCGGCAACGTTGTCCGTCCTGGCGTAGTGGAGCCCGTCGACAGACAACTGCAGGTCGTCGACGTCCGTGCCGTCGCTGTTTTTCAGGAACGCATAGGCGACGTTCGCGCCGGCATGGATTTCCAGATCTTTGGCATAAACGGTGGTGACCTCATGGGTCGCCCCCGTCTTGTCGATGGAAGCGATGATCAGATCGTCGGGCACCGGGATCGTGTCGCTGTCGCCCTGATACTTGCCCTCTTCGATCAGCGCGCCCTTGGGGTCCAGGATGCGATAGTCATAAACGGTGGGCGCGGTCGTGCTGCCGCCGCTGCTGAGGTCGGGGGCTTCGGAAGCGGAGGCATAGACCTCCTGGTCGTACGCGATCGAGTGCAGATCCCTGTATTCATAGACGCCGTCGCCGTCTGCGTCGAAGGAAACATAGACGTAGACCGTCGCTGTGGGCTGGAACGAAGGCAGGGGCTGGATGGGCGTCAGCGTTTTGCTGCTGTCGTCATAGGTGAAGTAATCCGAAGCCTCATAGCTGCCGAGATAGATGTAGGCGAAGTCGATGGAGAAGCGATCGTCGCTGGTGGCCAGCACATCCTCCAGGTCCACCGGCTCATTGAGCACCAGGTTGATGGGCTTGAGGCCATAGGCCGCCGACGGCATCACGGGGGCCAGCTTGCCCTCCGTCACCGTCAGGGTATCCGCCGCTTCGAACCAGATGTCGTCGTCATACAGCGCCGTGATGTGCGCGCACTGCTCGCCGTTGATGTAGATGGCCAGCTCGCCCTTGTCGGCAAAGGCGTCGGGGCCAAGGATCGAGATGCGGGCGGAAATGCCGGTCTGCACGCCCTGGATGAAGGTGTTGATACTGGGCTCGTTTGCGTCGTTCAAGCCCAAGCCGCTGCAATTATAGACGGGGAGGAGACTGTAGGTGTTCGCGGAATAGGTGGGCGTCAGCTGGATGTCCAGGTCCTCGTCATGGCCGTTGGTGGTGACCTGCATGTTATGGAACCATTCCGTGACGTTGCTGCCCTCCGCTACCTCGACGGGGAAGTCCACATGGATCTCCGTGATCTTCGAAGCCTCATACTTGCCGGTCGCCGGGAAGGTGTAGCTGTAGGTATAGGTGTTCACATAGTCATAGATTTCTTCGTCGAAGTCCTGATTGCTCCAGCCTTTCCAGTTTTTCACACTCTGGCTGCCGTCGGCGTTGTCCACGGTGAAGGTGAGGGAGGACTCGCTTTCATGGAATTCGGTGAAGTCGTCGGGGGCGATGGTCACATAGACGGTGTAGGGCTGCCAGTATTCCGCCACGGAGGATTCCGTGACATCCTCATAGGAGCCATAACCGCGGAGACCGGTCGAGCCTCTGGCCCATTCCACCTTCGTCACATGATACGGGGCGTCGGCGGGGACCTCGGCGGTGTAGTCGAAGGTTTCGCCGATCACCGGGGCGGAAATGCCGCTGATGTCCACGTGGGTGAAGTAGTTGTACACCTGCACCGTCTTGGAAACGGTCTTGCCGTCCGGCCCCTTCACAGAGATGGTGGTCTCGCCGGTCTTGCCGCCATATTGGACATAACCGCGCTCATCCACGGTGGCGACGCCGGGATTGGTGCTGGTGGCGTCCTTGCAGGACCAGCCCACGGTGGCATTGTAGGGTTCGGGGAGGAAAATGCGGCTATCTCCGGAAATCGTATTCAATACCACATTGTAATAGCCTGTAAGATTGTCGCCGCCCTGGGTGTCGGTGAACCGGATCTTCCCGATTTCCCCTTCCGCCCACACGCTGGTGGACTTGGCTTCGACCTCGAAATTGAAGCTTTCTTTCGTCGTTGTGAAATTGCGGCCCTTGCTGGTGCGGAAATAGGCGTAGCCTTCCCGCGGATAGGGGCTCATCTTGTCGATCTGCTTCTGCGTCTCATAGAAATCGTTGGGGTAGCTGACGGTGGGGAGGTCCTTCGGGTCCTTGACGTTCAGCTTGTCGAAGGAGACGCCCCTGCCCCCTACGCTGTAGTACACATAGGTGATGGTCTCGTTGACGCCCAGGTTGGTGACGCCGTCGAGGGAGAGGGTCGCCGGTTTCTCTGCCGTGGCGTAGTTGGCGCCGTTGAACTTGATGCCCAGCTCGCCGGTGAGGGGCTCCAGGGGCTGCTCGGGCAGCTTCACGATGTGGGACCAGAAGGTCTGCCGGCTGTCAAAGGCGTCCGGCCAGCCCACGTTCAGGGCGACCACCTTGACCCGCAGATATTTGCCCTCCATTTCCATGGGGATATAGCAGCGGTCGGAATTATGCTTGAAGATGTCGTTGTTGCCCAGGTGGAGGTTGCTGGTGCCGTCCTTGGTCAGCTCGTTGATGGGCGTGGTGCCGGTGGCGTACATGTGGAGCTGGGTGTTCGTCCATTCCAGCTTGTCCTTGGGCAGGCCGTTGTCCCCGTAAGTGGAGGCCAGGGGGTCCGTGGGGCTGACGGTGTTCACATAGGTCTTGCCGTCCTTGCCCACGTTCCAGGTCTCGGGGCGGTGATCGTCCCGGTCGCCCATGGAGGGATCATAGATGTTGTCGGTGCCCGCGATCAAGCGGATGGGCGTGCCGTCGGCGGTGACCTCCCACCACTGATAGTAGAGGTCGAACACCTGGCAGTCGCCCCGGAAGTCGGTCATGCCGGCCTTGCCGTTGATCAGCTCGATCTTGGCATATTTGCCGGGCTCGATGTCGAAGACCTTGCCGTGGTAGGGGTCGGAATTCCACTGCAGGGGCGTGAAGTCATGGGCCTTGTAGACTTCGTTGGTGTCCTTCGTCTCCTGGGAGGAGAAGCAGCGGAACAGGATGGAGGATTCGGATTTCGCGGCAGGAAGGGTCTGGCCGTAAAGGCCGCCGCCGCGATAACCGCAGGCCACATATTCCTCCACGTCGAGGATGATGCGGAACATTTCGCCCGGCTGATAGCCGTAGCCCCGCTTCTGGATGATGCGGGCTTCCACGTCCTTCAGGGGCAGCTTGCACTTCAGGGAATCCGTGCTGGCGCCGTAGCACACCTCCAGCAGGGGCATGTCCTCGCCGAAGGAGCAGGATTCGCTGATGTTCTCCCTCGTCAGGGGGTCGACGCGGTAGACCCGGTAGGTGAAGTATTTGAGGTTGTTGCAGATTCTGTCGTTGTACTGAACGGTATATTTGACCGTAGACGGGTCCGCGCGCTTCAGGACGTTTTTCCAGTCCTTGTCGCTGAAGAGCTGCTGATTGCAGTAGAGACCGCCGCTTTGGTCCTTGTTCGTGGCGGTGAATTGCGCATAGCCGTAGGGAATGTCGGCAATGGGGTCGCCGTCGGCGGTCAGGGGGGTGTTGTAATACCAGATCTCGGAATTTGCCAGGCTTTCCCCGTAGACGTCCATCTTCGCCTGCTGGCTGTCCGTCTCGTTGAAGTGGAAGTTGGGCATGACGGAGTAGTTGGCGGCGTTGGTGGCGTCGATCATATAGTCAAAATAGTTCTCCGTCTGCCGGTAGGGGGCGCGGTCGTTGTCCTCGTCGTCAACGAAGATGCTGGCGGTGCGCTTGCCGGTGCCCACATAGGTGGCCAGCTGCATGGAATGGGAGGTGTTGGTCTTGGCGGTGTTGGGGTAGACCTCCAGATAGGATTTCACCCGCAGCTCGTTTTCGCCGCAGAAGAGGCGGTAGTGATAAAGCCCGTCCTGCTTGACCTCCTCGTCCTTCCGCTCGTCCAGAAGCACCAGGGCGCCGTCGCCGTATTTGTCGATGATCTGGATGCGCCCGTCCTGGATCAGGTCTTCGTTGAAGGATTCGATGCCCAGGTTCACGCTGCCCACGGTGCCGGGGAATTTGGTGAAGTGCTCGTCGCTGTCGCCCTTGACGGAGAGATACATCACGTCATAGAAGCAGCGGAACAGGCCGCCGCGCACCTGGATGTTGCCGGTGTCGACCGGCACTGGCACGACCTTGCCGGTGGTGTCCGCGGCGATTTCGGACTGGTTGTTGTAATAGAGGACTTCCACGCCGGCGGTCTCCTGCAGGGTGAGGGGGACCTTGGTGGGGCCGGTGCGCCTGCCGTATTCATCCTGGGAGTACTGCATGGCGAACTGGTTCTCGTTGTAGCGCGTGATGTTGAAGATGTTCGCGCCGGCATAGGCCTCGTAGGTGCCGCCGTAGATGTAGGCCATGCCGCCCTTGGTCTTGGAATGGTCGAAGACCTTGGTGGTGCCGGGGATGGCGGTGACCTCGACGACGCCGTTGCGGGTGTTGGGGGTGTTGCCGTAGCCCTTGAAGGTGCCGCCGTAGGAGACGAAGGAGCCCTGGTTGCCCACGTGCACCACCGTGCCGAGGATCATGTTGGTGATGCGGGTCTTGGGGTCAGAGCCGAACAGGCCGCAGATCCCCTCCACCAGGGAGAAGGCGCTGTCCACCATGCCCATGATGCCGCTCTTGTTCACGGCCTGGTTGACGACGTTTTTCCGCTCCTCGGCCAGCTTGGTCTGGGTGTCGTCCTTGCCGGTCTTCTTGTCGTTTTCCTTGTTGGTGCCTTCCTTGGTGCCTTCCTTGCCGCCATCGATGTTCTTGTCCTTTTCGTCCTTCTTTTCACCGATGGTCTGGTCGCCGGCGCCCGCCTTGTCGGGCGTATCCTTCTTGGTGTCCTTCTTCGGGTCCAGGTTGGTGCCGTCCCGGGGGATGGTGGTCTGGGTCGGCCCTTCCGTGCCGTCGTCCTCGCCGGTGTTCCCGTTCTCCTTGAGGGCCGTCTTGTTCAGGGTGGTATTCAGCAGGTCCGTGTACTTGGAGGTCGCCACGTCCAGGCCCGTCGCATAGCTCGCCACGCTGACGCCCAGCTCCACGGTCTGGCCGATGACCGTCTTCAGCTTGCTCCAGGAGAAGTTGGATTTGAACTGGTCCTTTTTCCGCCCGGCCTGGAAGGTGCCGCCGTAGATGACCAGGTTGCCGTTGTTGACCCAGAACATATCCCGGGTGGTGTAGTAGTTGATGTCGTACTTATAGGGGTCGATCATGTAGGCGGTGAAGGAGAGGCTGCCGGTGCCCTTGCCGTCTTTCCCCTCGCCCCGCCAGGCGGAGGAGTCGATGATCGTCAGGGTCGCGCCGTTTTCGATCTCGAATGCAACGCAGTTGAGAACGTCGGGGAAGGGGTTCTGGTATTTGTTGCTTTCCGAGTTGTTCCGGTTGCGGTTGAACTGGATCTCCATGGAATAGCCGTTGAGGTCCAGCACCTTGTCCGTGGTGATCTTCATGGGGACCCAGGGGCCGCGGCCATGGTGCTCGTGATGGTCGCTGCCGAGCAAAGAGATGTATTTGTCCGCCGGATCGGTGGAGGTCAGCAGCTTGCGGATGGAGCCGTCCTCCGGCGTGTTGCTGGTCCAATGATCCGCGTGCTGCCAATGGTAGTTGTTGTAGGTGCTTTTCCAGAAATCTTCGTCGGTATTTTCGTAGTGCCTGTGCTGATCGCCCATGACACGCAGCGCGTCGGTGGGCGTGGTGACGCCCTCTCGTTTCGCGTAGTCAAAGTCGATGGTCAGGTTGTAGGGGCTGTCGTCTGCCCGGGTGATCTGCCATACGGAATCCACGGGCAGCAGGCTTGCCAGCATGATGACGGCAAGCAGCAGAGACAGGATGCGCGTTCGATGTTTTTTCATTGCTACCTCCTTCAAATTTTGCTTTGCTCCCTTTCATGAAAACTGTTGGCTTGGGAAAGTTGCTTCGCCTGGGAAGTGAAACCATAGGAATTTAATTCCATGACTTTCTATTACTTTATCACAAAAGGCCCCGTTTGTCAGCAAGGATTTCCATATTTTTTCCCGGACAACAGAAATGGCATGGTCCGGAGACCATGCCATTTCGTTAGGCAACAATTATATGCGGTTTTGGGGGAATCAGATGTGCAGGCAGCCCTGGAAAGCCTGGTTGACGGCCTCGGAAATGGTGCCGGCCTTGTTGTTGCAGTCGCCCACGATGACCACGCTGGTTTCGGGGCAGGAGTGCCGCAGCTGATCCACCAGCTCCAGCCGGGGCCGGATGCCCATGGCCAGCAGCACGGTGTCGGCCTTGAATTCCTTCTTTTCGCCGGTCTTCACGTCCTTGGCGACCACGCAGTCGTCCTTGACTTCCTCAAGGGCGGTGCCGTAGAACACGTCGAACTTGATGCCGTCGTCGGCCATCTTCTTCATCAGGTCGCGGCTGCCGCGGGACTTGAACATGGCGGTCATCTGGTCCATCATTTCGATGACGGTGACCTTCTTGCCCTGCTCGGCAAAGTCGAGGGCGGCTTCCAGGCCCACCTGGCCGGCGCCGACGATGACGATCTCGTCGCCCACCTTGGCGAGGCCGCGCTCCGCGTCGGGAGCCCAGGCCACATGGGGCTTGCGGATGCCGGGGATCCTGCCGGGCACGATGGGCTCGGCGCCCACGGCGATGACCACGGCGTCATAGCCTTCCTTGTCCAGGATGTCCTTGGTGCATTCCAGGTTCAGGTAGATGCGGGCGCCCCGCTTGACGCACTGGGCCGCGGTGTGGCGCATCCACTTGAGGTAATCCTGCACGTCGACCTTGAAGGGAGGCGTGGCGGCGCCGATGACGTTGCCGCCCAGCTGGCCGCTCTTTTCATAGAGGGTCACGTCATGGCCGCGGTCCAGCAGGGTCTGCAGGGCCTGGATGCCGCCGGGGCCGCCGCCCACGATGGCGACTCTCTTCTTCTTCCGGGCCTTGGGCACCACGCCGTCCTTCAGCTCGCCGGTCATGGCGGAGATGGGGTTGATGGCGCAGTAGATGGGCTTCGGGATCATCAGGTGGTTCATGCAGGTGTTGCAGCGCAGGCAGGGACGGCGGTCCTCCGGGCGGTTCTCGGCATACTTTTTGGGCATGTCGGGGTCGGCCATCAGGGGACGGCACATGGACACGAAGTCGGCCCAGCCGTTGGCGATGATCTGCTCGGCATAGTCGATGCTCATGATGGAACCGACGGTGTTGACCAGCAGATCGGGATAGCGCTTCTTCACGTCGGCCGCATAGTGCACGTTGAAGCAGTGGTCCATCAGGTAGTTCTGGCACCAGTTGTTGAAGTAGGCCATGTTGAAGTCGGAGTGCAGGCCGGCGGAAACATGGAGGATGTCGATGTGGTCCTTCAGGTAGCCGATCAGCTCCAGGGTCTCGTCAAAGTGCATGCCCGCCGGGGCGATCTCGTCGGCGGAGATGCGGTATTCGATGACGAAATCCTCGCCGCAGTGACGGCGGATGGAATCGCAGACCTCGATGGCGAAGCGGGCGCGGCTCTTGGTGTCGCCGCCGTATTCGTCGGTGCGCTTGTTGTACAGAGGGCTGGTGAACTGGCTGATGAGGTTGCCGTGGCCGCCGTGGACCAGGACGATGTCCATGCCGGCTCTCTTCATCTTGCCGGCGGCAGCGCCGTATTTCTCCACGGTCTCATGGATCTTGTCGATGCTCATCTCGATGCAGGGATGGGGCTCGCGGTGGTTCTGCTGGGCGGCCCGGCGCTCGTTGTCGGAGATCCAGGCAGAAGAACTGTAGGGCCAGTGGCCCACGGTCTCATAGCGGGTGTTTTCGCCGTTGTGGTTGATCTCGAAGGAGGCATGGCAGGCATACTGCTTGCACATGTCGGCGTACCAGGTCATGGGGAGGACGCCGTTCTCGTTCATCATGTCCAGCTGATAGGCTTCGTCCTTGCACTCGGTGATGTCGATGGAACAGTTGCCCACATACAGGGTGCAGACGCCGCCGCGGGCGAACTGACGGAACCAGTCCACGAAGTCGTGGGTCACGCGGCCGTCCTCGCTTGCCAGGTTGGGGGAGGGGGGAGCCAGGGTGATGCGGTTCTTGAAGTCGATGCCGCGGATCCGAATCGGCTGGAAAACGTGGGAATACTTGGAGCCCATAGGTGATCATCCTTTCACATTGTTTTCGTTATGTTGATATTTTATATTTTAGCGGATTTTCCGAAAAAGTACAAGACCTTTATGCCCGTTCCAAGGGAATATCACCAAGATTTACGGAATTCTTGTTGCGGATGGGGGCGATGCGCTTGGGCGCGAAGCCCTCGGCGTGGATCAGAAGCTCGTAGACGCCGTGTCGGAGGTCCCGGAACCAGAAATCCCCGAAGGAATCCGTGACCGCTTCCCAGTTTTTGCCGCCGCTGGAGAGCAGGCAGCGGGCCCCCTCCACGATCAGCTTCTTTTCCGGGTCATAGAGGGTCCCGGCGATGAAGGTCCCCGGCACGTTGCGGTAGAAGACCCGGGGGTGCAGGCCGGTCTCCGGCTGCCAGACCTCCGCGCCGTCGATCTCGTCGGCAAGGTCCGCTTCCTCTCCGAATTGGATGGCCTCCGTGGGGCAGGCCTCCACGCAGCGGGGCATCGTCCTGCCGTGGTCCAGCAGGTGGGCGCAGCCGGTGCATTTCTGGGCGATCCCCAGCTCCGCGTTCATATAGATGACGCCGTAGGGGCAGGCGTCCCGGCAGGCACCGCAGCCGGTGCACTTTTCCGGCGAAATGAGCACCAGGCTGTCCTCCCGGCGTTCGATGGCCTTTTCCGGGCAGGCTTCCAGGCAGGCGGCCCTGCCGCAGTGGTTGCACAGGCGGGGCAGATAGTGGATGCGCACCTTGGGGATGGTGCCCATCACCTGCTCCTCCACCCGCAGCCAGAACTGCCCGACCTCCGGCTGGGGCGCGGCGTAGGGCCGCCAGTCGTTGCCCACATGCTCGTCCTTGCAGGCGATCTGGCAGTTGTAGCAGCCGTTGCACTTGGCCGCGTCGATGACAAAAGCGAGTGCCATACGCATTCTCCTAATCATGATTTGTCACTCTATTATAGCGCAAACCTTTTTCCGATGCAACGAAAATAAAAGCGCCCCGCTGAGAGAAAAAAGCGGACGCCCGCAAGTAGCAGGCGTCCGTTATTTTCGAGGCGATGCCTCGCAGAGTTCGCGGCTCGCAAGCCACGAACACAATCGGAATCATTTTGGGGCGGAATTCACTTCTGCCCCAAAATACCTTTCGCGGAGCGGACTGTGGGCCCCGTCAAGGGGCCTGCGGGGAGCGCAGCGCAAACCTTCTCAAATCGGAGCCCAGCGGAGCGGGTCCGATTTGACTTAGTAGTCGAAATCGTGGGCTTCCTGGAGGATCTGGTCCTTCACCTTCATGAGGCGGGTGGTGGTGCTGCGCTCGTTTTCCTCCAGCTTCATGGTGATATAGCGGATGGTGGATTCCATCTGGGGGATCATGACGTATTCCAGGGCGTTGACCCGCCGCCGGGTGCGCTCGATCTCCGCGGCCATGAGCTGCATGGATTTCTCCGCCTCGGCCAGCTCCAGCATGTCCCGGAAGACCTCGCTGAGGCGGTCAAGGCTCTCGTCCAGCTCGCCGGAGGTCATGGCGTAGCCGTAGGGGTAGATGTCCTCGGCGGCGTCGGTGCGGGTGCGGAAGGTGTATTCCGGGATGTTGACGCTCATGATATTTTTCAGCCGGATATCCACCTCCACCCCCTGCTTGGGGCAAAGGAGGCTCTGTTCCAGAATCTCCGGGCTCATGAGCCGGGAAGCGCCGGCCATGCGGGCCATGGCCTCCTGCAGCCCCTGTTCCACCTTCTGGCGCAGGGCTTTGTTCTCCCGCACGATCTGAAGAAAGTTGCGCATCAGCTCGTCCCGCTTGTCCTTGAGCAGCTTGTGGCCGCGCTTGGCGGTCTTGAGACGGGCCTTGGTCTTCTTCAGCTCCATGCGGGTCGGCTTGACGTCCGACATGACGGCCATGCTCAGTCCTCCTTGGGAAGATACTTCTCGACGTATTCCAGCTTGATGCGCTTCAGCTCGCTCTTGGGCAGGATGCTGAGCAGCTTCCAGCCCAGGTCCAGGGTCTCCTGGATGCTGCGGTCCGTCTCCTGGCCCTGGCCGATGTAGAGCTTTTCGAATTCTCCGGCGAACTTGGCATAGAGCTTGTCCGTGTCGGAGAGGGCGGCTTCGCCCAGGATGGTCATGAGCTCGGCGGCGTCCTTGCCGGCGCTGTAGGCGGCAAAGAGCTGGTTCATGGTGCCGGCATGGTCCTCCCGCGTCTTGCCCTCGCCGATGCCCTTGTCCTTCAGACGGCTCAGAGAGGGGAGTACGTCGATGGGGGGGAGGTAATTCTTGAGGTAGAGCTCCCGGGAGAGGATGATCTGCCCCTCGGTGATGTAGCCGGTGAGGTCGGGGATGGGGTGGGTGATGTCGTCCTCCGGCATGGTCAGGATGGGGATCAGGGTGATGGAGCCCTTCTTGCCCTGGCGGCGGCCCGCCCGCTCGTACATGGAGGCCAGGTCCGTGTAGAGATAGCCGGGATAGCCCCGGCGGCCGGGCACTTCCTTCCGGGCGGCGGAAATCTCGCGGAGGGCTTCGGCATAGTTGGTGATGTCCGTCATGATGACCAGGACGTGCATGTTCTGCTCAAAGGCCAGGTATTCCGCGGCGGTCAGGGCCATGCGGGGGGTGGAGATGCGCTCCACGGCGGGGTCGTTGGCCAGGTTGGAGAACATGACGGTGCGGTCCAGCGCGCCGGTGCGCCGGAACTCGTTGACGAAGTATTCCGATTCCTCGAAGGTGATGCCGATGGCGGCGAACACCACGGCGAAGGGCTCGCTGGTGCCCAGCACCTTGGCCTGACGGGCGATCTGGGCGGCCAGGTTGGCGTGGGGCAGGCCGGAGCCGGAGAAGATGGGCAGCTTCTGCCCCCGGACCAGGGTGTTCAGCCCGTCGATGGCGGAAATGCCGGTCTGGATGAATTCGGAGGGGTAGTCCCGGGCGGCGGGGTTCATGGGCAGGCCGTTGATGTCCTCGTATTTGTCCGCCAGGATCTCCGGCCCGTCGTCAGCGGGGCGGCCCATGCCGTCAAAGACGCGGCCCAGCATGTCCGGGCTGACGGCGAGCTGCATGCCGTGGCCCAGGAAGCGGACCTTGCTCTCCGCCAGGTTGATGCCGCTGGAGGAGTCGAACAGCTGGACGACGGCCCGGTCCCGGTCCACCTCCAGCACCTTGCAGCGCCGCACCTCGCCGGTGGGCAGCTCGATCTCCGCCAGCTCGTCGTAGGTGACCCCCTCCACGTTCTTGACGATCATCAGAGGGCCGGAAATTTCCCGGATGGTCCTGTATTCCTTAATCATGGGTGGCCTCCTTGATCTGCGCGGCCATGTCGTCGGCCATGCGGGAATACTCCTCCGCGTAGGTCTCCGCGGGCACGGATTTGGCGCGTCCGATGCGGTCTCTGGCTTCGATGCGGATGAGCTTGTTCAGGTCTGCGCCGTCGCTGATGGCCTTGCGGCAGAGGGCGTCGTAGCGCAGGATGATGTCCAGCAGCATGGCCTGGCGCTCGTAGGAGGAATAGTTGTCGATATCCACGAAGGCGTTCTGCTGAAGGAAGTCCTCGCGGACCATCTTGGCGGTCTCCATGGTGAGGCGGTCGCCGGCGGAAAGGGCGTCCTGGCCCACCAGCTTGACGATCTCCTGAAGGCTGTTCTCCTCCTGGAGGATCGCCACGGCCTTGGCCCGGTTCTCCAGGAAGCTCCGGCCCAGGTTGCGGTCGTACCAGGGGCGCAGGTTGTCCATATACAGGGAATAGCTGTTGAGCCAGTTGATGGCGGGGAAGTGGCGGGCGTGGGCCAGGCTGCTGTCCAGGCCCCAGAAGACCTTGACGATGCGCAGCGTGGCCTGGGAGACGGGCTCCGAGGTGTCGCCGCCCGGCGGGGAAACCGCGCCGATGGCGGTGAGGGAGCCGCGGCGGGGTTCGGAAGCCAGGCATTCCACGCAGCCGGCCCGCTCGTAGAACTGGGCCAGGCGGGAGGCCAGATAGGCGGGGTAGCCCTCCTCGCCGGGCATCTCCTCCAGCCGGCCGGACATCTCGCGGAGGGCCTCGGCCCAGCGGGAGGTGGAGTCGGCGATGACGGCCACGTCATAGCCCATGTCCCGGAAGTATTCGGCGATGGTGATGCCGGTGTAGATGGAGGCCTCCCGGGCGGCCACGGGCATGTCGGAGGTGTTGGCGATGAGCACGGTCCGCTTCATCAGGGGTTCGCCGGTGCGGGGGTCCTGCAGCTCCGGGAACTCCATGAGCACGTCCGTCATCTCGTTGCCCCGCTCGCCGCAGCCGATGTAGATGACCACATCCACGTCGGACCACTTGGCAAGGGCGTGCTGCACCACGGTCTTGCCGCTGCCGAAGGGGCCGGGCACCGCGGCGGTGCCGCCCTTGGCGATGGGGAAAAGGGTGTCGATGACCCGCTGCCCGCTCTGCATGGGGGTGTCGGGCAGGAATTTCCGCTTATAGGGCCGGCTGCGGCGCACCGGCCAGGTCTGCATCATGGTGAGCTCTTTCTTCCCGCCGCCCTTGAGCTCCACCACGGCCACGGTGTCCAGCACCGTGAAATCCCCCTCGGTGATGGATTCCAGGGTGCCCACGACGCCGTGGGGCACCATGATGCGGTGGGTGATGGCGCTGGTCTCCTCCACGGTGCCGATGATATCGCCGCCGGTGACGGCGCTGCCGGCCACGGTGACGGGGGTGAAATGCCATTTCTTCGTGCGGTTCAGGGCGGGCACGTCGATGCCCCTGGCGATGGTCTCGCCGGCGATGGCGCGGATCTCCGTCAGGGGGCGCTGGATGCCGTCGTAGATGCTCTCCAGCAGGCCGGGGCCCAGCTCCACGCTGAGGGGCGCGCCGGTGGTGACCACCTCCGCGCCGGGACCCAGACCGGCGGTCTCCTCGTAGACCTGGATGGAAGCCTGGTCGCCGGTCATGGTCAGGATCTCGCCCTTCAGGCCCTGGGCGCCGACCTTGACCACGTCGGCCATGCCCGCGTCGGCCAGACCCTCGGCCACCACCAGCGGGCCGGATACCTTAATGATTTTTCCCATATGTCCGATAACTCCATTCCTATTACGAATGAGAAGCGAAATGCAAAATCAGAGGATGTTGCTGCCCACGGCCCGCTCCACAGCGCTGTTGAGGGCGTTCATGCCCAGATGGAGCGTGCCGTTTTTGGAGGGGATGGGGATGACGGCGGGGATCAGCTCGTCCTTCAGGGCGTCGATCTCCGCCCGCAGGGGGATGGTCAGCTCCTCGGTGATGTAGAGGATGGCGTAGCCGGGTTCCTGCTCCGGGCGGAGAAGGGCGTTGAAGACCGCCTTGGCGTTCGCCTCCTCCGCGGGGAACACGTCCAGCCCCAGGGCCCGGAAGCCCATCACGCTTTCCCGGTCGCCGATGACGGCGATCTTATATCCGTTCATGTGCTCTGCTCCTCGATCTGATAAAGGTAGCGAATGAGGACGCTTTCTCCGAAGCAGGCGTATTTCACCTTTTCCATATACCCGTCCAGACAGGCGCGCACGGCCCTTTCAAAGGGGGTGAAGCCCTCGCCTTTGACGGCCTTTTCCGCCTCGGGAAGGGCGGGGGCCAGCTTCGTGGCCTTGAAAAGGGCGAGCACCGCCGGCGCGTCCGGATAGGCGGCGGCGACAGCCTTGCCGGTGACGCTGCCGCAGTCGGTCAGCACGCCCGTCAGCTGCTCCGGCTGCACGCCGCTTTTCAGCATGCGCACCAAGGCCCGCAGGTTCACGGCGTCGGCATAAAGGGAGGCGTAGCCCCGCAGAAATTCGCTGCCCGTCTTTTCCGCCGTGTCCTTCATTTCCCGGAGGAAGGCCTTGTCCAGGATGAAATCCGCCAGTCTGGGGTCAGAGGTCCGCCCCAGGGTTTCGGAGGATTCCTTCAGCGCCGCGGCGAAGAACGGCGGCAAGGCGCGGTAATCCTCCGTCCGGCAGGCCTCCGTCAGCGCGGCGGGATCGCTGCGGCCCATGGGCAGATAGAGCCTCCCGGCGTCCACGCCCGCCGCAACGCTTTTCAGATAGACCTTGGCGTTGTGATAATCGTATTTGAGCCGGAAAAAGTCCACGACCCGGGGATCGGGAGCCAGGGAACCGAGCTCCCGGTAGACGGCGGCCTTGTCCTCGGCAGTCTCCCCCCGGCGGGCCATTTTGGCCTGCAGATAGGAGGAAAGGTAGAGATAATCCGTATCCTTGATCTTTTTCACGTCGAAACCTCAGCCGAACAGCAGCCTGGCCGCTTCGCCGGAAAGCTCGCTGCGGTGCAGCTCCGCCAGCGTGTCCAGGGCGCAGTTCACTTCGATCCGGCCCTGGGAGAGGATCAGGCCGCCGATGATGGGCCTTGTCTCCTCCGCGAGGGTCAGAGCGCATCCGCTTTCCTTCAGCGTTTTCATCAGCGCTTCGCCGTATTTCGCCCGGTCCGCCGGATTGAGGATGATCTCCTCGCTGCCGGTTTCGGAGGCCTTCCGGGCCAGGGAGGCCAGCAGAAGCACATAGCGCTCCTCATCCAGGTTCCGCAGATAGAGGACCGCCCGGTCGAAGGCCTCGGACAGAAGGTCCTGCTTCACCTGCAGGGTCTCCTTCCGCGCGTCCGTCTCGGCGGAGGCCACCAGCAGGGAATACAGCTTTTCCGCTTCCGCGTCGCCTTCGGCCAAAAGCGTCTGCCGCAGCTCGGAAGCGTGCCTGTCCGCGCTGTCCTTCAGCTCGGCGGCCCGCGCCCGGGCCTCCGCCTTCAGGGCGGAAGCCTCCTGCTGCGCGTCGGAGACGATGCGCCCGGCGACTTTGTCGATCCCGTTCATCGGCAGTTCAGCCCACGTTCAGGATCATCAGGATGGAAGCGATCAGGCTCAGGATCGCGTAGAATTCCACGATGACGCAGAGGATGATGCCCTTGGACCAGTCGTCGGGCTTCTTGGCGACGATGTTGATGCAGGAAGCGGCCACGCGGCCCTGGGCCTTGGCGGAGATGAGGCCGCCCAGCATCATGGGAACGCAGGCCACCAGGTAGCCCAGGCCCTGGGTCAGGCTCAGCTGCTGCAGGCCGCTGCCGCCGAAGATGCCGATCTGGAGCAGCACGAAGAACCAGATGACGAAGCCGTACAGGCCCTGGGTGCCGGGGACGACCTGCAGGATCAGGCACTTGGTAAACTGTTCGGGGTCCTCGCTGATGAGGCCGGCAGCCGCCTCGCCGGTCATGCCGGTACCCTTGGCGGAGCCGATGCAGCTCAGCACGGCAGCCAGGCCGCCGCCGAGAAAGGCGAGGGCGAGTCCTCCGAAAGCGTCGATAAGCTCAAGCATGGTGTACTTCCTCCTTGACGATGTCAAAATACTTTGTTTTTACTTCAAGCGGACGGAAGGCCTTGCCCCCGTCTGCGTAGAATTTGCCGAAGAACTCCAGATACTGGAGCCGGGCCGCGTGCACGTAGGTGCCGATGACGTTGATGCCGATGTTGAAGACGTGGCCGATGATGAAGATGGGGATGAACAGGATGATGTTCCCGAACAGCCCGCCCAGGATGTTCACGATGCTGGCGACGATGCCCCCCGCCAGCATCAGGGCCATGATGCGGGAATAGGAGAGGATGTCGCTGAAATAGCTGGTGATGTCGTAGAGACTGGCAAGGCCGCCCACCAGCTTGCCCGGGATCGTGGGCTTGGCGCGCCCCTGGGTCAGGAGCAGGGCCAGCACCCCCGCCAGGGCCACCAGCCAGGTGCCCCCCAGGGCCCCCACGGCGACGCCCGCGAACAGGAGCCACCAGCTGCCCACGTCCATGAGCGCGTCCCAGGGGTGTCCGTCCCGGATCAGGATGTAGGCCTTGACGCCCATGCCGAAGAGGATCTGGAACACGCCCAGGGCCAGGGAGATGATGAGGATCTGCAGGGGGTTCTCCATGGGCTTCAGCAGCGCGGGCACCGTGACGTCCTTCCCGAAAAGCAGGGCGATCTGGGTGATGGCGTCGCCGAAGAAGCTGCCGGTGAGGATGCCGAAAACGGCGGTGGTGACGCCGCATTCCAGCATCAGCTGCATCATGTTCTTCATGCCCCGCTGGAGGCGGAACTTTTTCTGCACGATCAGGCTCAGGAGGATGAACACCAGCCCGTAGCCCAGGTCGTTGAACATCATGCCGAAGAAGATGCAGAAGAAGGGGGCGATCAGGGGGTTGGGGTCCACGTTGCGGTAATCCGGCAGGCTGTACATTTCCGTGACCATGTTCAGCGGGCGGGTGACGGCGTTGTTCTGCAGCAGGACGGGCACCGTATCCTCCGCCGTGGGGTCGCTCAGCTCCCAGGCGCAGCAGTAATCCCCCAGCAGGGCTTCCAGGGCGGGTACGTGGGGCTCGTCCACCCAGCCGGTGAGGGCGAAGGCCTGCTCCGTATGCAGAAGCTTCTGCCGTGCCTCCGCCGCGTCGATCTCCAGGGTGAGGCGGTCGTACCACAGCTTGATGAGCCTGCGGTGGGCGCCGCATTCCTCGAGAAAGGCCAGGGTCTCCTCCTCGTCCCGGGCCGCCATGTCGGCCTCCGCCTCCAGCCGGGCGATGTTCTCCCCGGCGGTGCCCCTGAGAGAAGCGGCCGGCGCGGCTTCATAGCCGAAATCCCGCAGCACGCGGGAAAAGGCTTCTTCCTCCCGCTTCAGGCAGACGGCCAGGATGCCCTGCCGCTCCCGGTTCTTCCCGGCAGCGCGGACGCCGCCCTCCAGCCCGGTTTCCTCCAGGGCCTGCTCCAGCTCCTCCGCCGTTTTCGGCGCGGCGATGGAGCCGACAAATACCCTGGAAGCCCGGGTCTCCCGCGTTTCCAGGGGGACGGGCAGGTCCTGCCACAGCAGGAGGGAATCCCGCTGGGCATTCAGGCCGGCGCGCCGGTCCCGCTGCTCTCCCAGGGCCTGCACGGCCTCCAGCACGCTGCCCACGGCCCGCAGCGCCTCCTCCCGGATGTCGGCGAAGAAGTCCTGCTCGGAGATCAGCTCCTTTTCCTGGAAAAGCCCGGTTTTCACATAGGCGTATTTCTTTAAGTAACGGATCGCGTTCTCCGCGTCCTTCTGCCGGCGGCGCAGGATCTCGGGATTCCCGTCATCCGCCCCGCCGACCGCGGGGGAGAGATACCCCTCCGGGGCCTCGCTGACGCGGATCTCCACGCAGCCCAGCTTTTGCAGCTTCCGCAGCAGGTCGTGCTGCTGATAGGACAGGCCCGCCAGCTGCAGCTTTTTCATTTTGACGATCGACATATCAGGCTCCGGCGATCCTTTCCGCGATCATTTTCGCTGCTGCGTCCAGCCTGCGCTCGGCTTCGGCGCGCAGCTCGTCGTTTTTCAGCCCGGCGACGGTCTGCAGCTCGGCCTTCCGATCCTCCGCCCGTTTCCGCGCGTTGTCCAGCAGCCGCTGCTGCTCCGCCTCGCCCTCCCGGCGGGCAGCCTCCAGCGCCCGCTGCCGGTAGCCCTCGGCGCTGCCCAGCAGGGCGTCCGCCTCGGTCCTGGCTTCCCGGCGGAGGCGTTCGGCCTCCTTTTCCGCCTGAAGGATCGAATCAATGCCGTCCATAAGCATCATCCTCCACTCAATGATTCCTGCGATGAAAAATGAAATGAAACCATGAACAAGAAATTATACCGCAAAATACCGGAAAAAGCAAGCGATTTTCTGCCGGTTTCACAGGATTTCCGCGAGAATATGAAAAAAAGAGGGCTTCTGCGGACCGTTCGATCCGAAAAGCCCTCCTCTTAAGGCAGAAGGATCAAAAACGCGGTCAGCCGCCGTAGCGCTTCCGGGAGGCGATGTAAACCTCCTCCGTGAAGGCCTCCGTCTGGGCGAAGCGGCCGTAGTGGCCGAAGATGGCGGGTTTGCCCTCCTGGGTGTACATCTTCACGAATTCCCTGGCCCGCTCCCGCTGCTCGGCGAGGCTGGTGGTCTCCGGGTCGAACACGTCCGGCCAGACGCCCAGCACGATCTTGTCGCCCCAGCGCTCGTACAGGGCGTGGATATCGTTCATCTGCTGGGGGTCCCACTGGTCAAAGCCGCCGTCGATGAAGCACTGCACGCGGCTGTCCACATGGCCGCAGGAATGGAGGGTGGCGTAGCGGCCCCTGGCGTGGATGTGCCCGGTGAGCTGCCGCATGAAGGGCACGAAGAATTCATAGGCCACGTCCTCGGAGAAGAAGGGGGCCTTCTGCGCGCCCCAGTCGTCGTGGATGTTGAAGCCGTCCAGCATGGGCCAGGTCTCGCAGAGCTTGTCCACCAGCTTGCAGGCAAAATCGGTGGTGGCCTGGAACAACTCCTTCACCGCGTCCTGCTGCTCCTCGTCGATGAGGGCCATGGCGGCGGGGGCAAAGTCCATGAAGGAGATCAGCCGCTCGAACCAGAAGCCGTTGACCAGGCTGAGCTGATAGGCAAAGCGCCCGTCGACCTTGACCTTTTTCGCTTCTTCCTTCCAGTCGAAGCTGTCCAGATCGGGGAAATGGATCTTGTCCTTCCACTCCCGCACGTCGCCGAGCATGGGCTCGCCGGGCCGCACGATGCTGCCCCCCACGGCGGGCACCCATTCCCATTCGATGCCGAAGACGTCCTTGTTGTCGTGGCCCATGCCCCGGCCGAAGTTGTCATTATAAATGGCGGAGCTCAGCATCTTGTGCTCCTGGCCGGTGGGCATCCAGAAGGGCCGCTTCTCATAGAAAAGGGCCATCATGTTCTCCCGGGAGGTAACGGGGGTGTTGCGCAGGGGGGTGGAAGGACCGCCGAACCAGCCGGGCAGCTCCTCCACGATATCCAGCTCTGCGGGGACGAAGGGGATCTTGCGGAACATAATCACTCACTCCTTGTTCAGATGTTCGGACCGTATGCTTAAGGCAACACCGCACAATTCTGGTGCGCAGATTGCGCAGTCAGAATTTTCGTCAGATTGTCTGAAAATCGCGGGTAATACTTCCTGTATTGGCCAAGATTTTCGGGCAATATGACGGAACATGATGCAAGCGAGATGTGTACCGAGAATTGTGCGGTGTTGCCTTATATCACTTGCCTGATCAGACGATTTCCAGGACCCTTGTCAGATTCTCATAGCTGCGCAGGAAGCTGTCCAGCTCCAGCTGCTCGTCGGGGGTGTGGCAGCCGGACATCCTCGGCCCGTAGGTGATGATGTCCATTTGGGGATAGCGTCCCTTGAAGACGCCGGTCTCCAGGCCGCCGTGGGTGGCCTGCTCCTCCAGGGCGACGCCTTTGGCCGCCAGCACCCTGCGCAGCGCGTCCCGCAGGGGGGAGGTCTCGGTGTAGCTCCAGCCGTCATAGTCGTTCTGCACCTGGATGAAGCCGCCGAAGATGCTGCTGACGGCCTCGATCCGGCGGCTGATGTCCTCCCGCATGCTGCGCACCGGGCTTCGCACGCAGTAGTCGAAGTCGATGTTCTCCGCCGTCTGGACCAGGACGCCCAGGTTCAGGGAGGCGAAGGGGATGCCCAGCTTGGGAGACCTGGCCAGCATGCCGTCGGGCAGCAGATAACCCATGGTGATGAGGGCGCCGGTGTCCTCCTGGGTGATGGCGCTGCTGACCTTGTCCGCCGCCTCCAGCCCGATGGTCAGGCCGGGATCGGCCTCGATCAGCTCCTCCTTCAGGTCGGCGGCGATATTGTCCACATACTTCTCCAGCATGGGCGCGGAGAAGGCGGAGGCGAACAGCACCGCGAATTCCCTGGGGATGGCGTTCATCTTGGCACCGCCGGTGATGCGGATGACGCGGATGTCCACGCCCCGCTCCAGCAGCTGATAGAGCATGCGGAAGCCCAGCTTGATGGCGTTGCCCAGGCCCTGATCGATGCAGTTGCCGCTGTGGCCGCCCCGGAGGCCGGTCACCGTCAGCAGATAGCAGGGGGCGGTGTTCTCGCTGAAAATGATGGGGCAGCGGGCCAGCAGCCGCCGTCCGCCGGAGGAGGAGACGCAGGTGACGGTCTCTCCGTGCCCGTCCAGGCCGATCATGCGCCGGGCGGTGATCAGGTCCTTTTTCAGGCCGCGGGCCCCGTCCATGCCCGTTTCCTCGCCGACGGTGAACACGCATTCCAGGGGCGGATGGCTCAGACTGCCGTCCGCCAGAACGGCCAGCATCCAGCTGACGCCCGCGCCGTCGTCGGCCCCCAGGGTCGTGCCGTCGGCCCGGAGGATGTTCCCCTCCCGGATCAGCCGGATGGGGTCGGAAAGAAAGTCGTGGCCGCAGCAGCCGGTCTGCTCACAGACCATGTCCATATGGGCCTGGAGCATCAGGGGCGGCTCCTGCTCCCGCCCGGGGGAGCCGGGCTTGTAAATGACCACGTTGTTCAGGGCGTCCCGGACATAGTTCAGCCCCTGCCGTTCGGCGAAGCCGGCCAGATAGCGGCTGACGCCCTCCTCGTTGCCGGAGCCGCGGGGAATGGCGGAAATCTCCTCAAAATAGCGGAAAACGGGAATGGAAGCATCTAAGACGGACATAGCGGACCTCCGAAGATGATACAAAATGGAATCGGTAAATCATAGTAAATTATATAATTCCCGGCGGGATTAGTCAATCAAAAATGTGCGTTTTGCCGGAAGGCCGTATTTGGAATTGTCAAAACCGCGGGGAGCGGTTATAATGCGCCTATGAAATGCTTTCTTTGTCCCCGCCTCTGCGGGGCGGACCGAAGCGCCGGAGAGAGGGGCTTCTGCGGCGCGGGAGCGCTGCCCGTGGCGGCCAGAGCGGCCCGGCACGATTGGGAGGAGCCCTGCATCAGCGGCAGCCGGGGCTCCGGGGCCGTGTTCTTTTCCGGCTGCAACCTGGGCTGCGTTTACTGCCAGAACCGGGAGATCAGTTTTTCCCTCCGGGGAAAGACCCTGGATGTGCCGGCGCTGCGGGCCCTCTTTGCCCGGCTGCGGGACAGCGGCGTCCACAACCTCAATCTCGTCACCGCCACCCCCTATGCGGATGTGATCGCCGAGGCGCTGGAGGCGCCGCCGGGCATCCCGGTGGTGTGGAACAGCTCCGGCTACGAGGGATTGGAGACGCTGCGCATGCTGGAGGGGAAGGTGGACGTGTACCTGCCGGACATGAAATATGCCGACGGCAGCCTGGCGCAGGCCCTCTCCGCCGCGCCGGACTATTTTGAAAGGGCGGACGCCGCCATCCGGGAGATGTTCCGGCAGACGGGACCCTGCCGCTTCGACGCCGATGGCCTGCTGACCCGGGGCGTCCTGGTGCGCCATCTGGTGCTGCCGGGATATCTCGCCAATTCCAAGGACGTGCTGGAATGGTTTGCCGGGGCCTTTCCCAAGGGGGAAACGATGCTGAGCCTCATGGCCCAGTACACGCCCAACGGCTTCGGCGGGCCGGAGCGGCGTCTGCGGCCGGAGGAATGGCAGGAAGTGACGGACTATCTCTATATGCTGGGGATCCGCAGCGGCTATGTGCAGGAGCTCTCCAGCGCGGACGGCGCGTATGTGCCCGCGTTTGACGGGACGGGAGTGGAATGACCAGAGACGAACTGAGAGAAAAAGCGCTGGCGCTGCCGCTGCAGCCCGGCGTCTATATCATGATGGACCGCCGGGGCGAGGTCATCTACGTGGGCAAGGCCAAGAAGCTGAAAAACCGGGTGGTCAGCTATTTCCGGGAGGGGAGCCACAGCCCCAAGACCGAGGCGATGGTCTCCCATGTGGACAGCTTCGACGTCATCATGGTGCGCAGCGAATTCGAGGCCCTCATCACGGAAAACCAGCTCATCAAGCACCACAAGCCCCGCTACAACATCCTGCTGAAGGACGACAAGGGCTACCCCTATCTCCGCACGGACCTCCGGCAGCCCTATCCCGGCTGGAAGGTGGTGGGCCGTCCCGGCAGCGACGGGGCCCGCTATCTGGGGCCTTACGGCAGCCGGACGACGCTGTTCGCCGCCCTGAACGCGGTGAAGAAGGCCCTGCGCCTGCCCCAGTGCAGCCGCCGCTTCCCGGCGGACATCGGCAGGGAACGGCCTTGTCTCAACAGGGAGATGGGCCTGTGCGAGGGCTGGTGCACCGGCACGCCGGACGCGGAAGCCTACCGCGCCCGGATCGGGGACGCCCTGCTGGTCTTCGAGGGGAAATCCGGCCAGCTGGAAAAGCAGGTGCAGGGAGAAATGGAGGCGGCGGCGGAGGCCCTGGATTTTGAAAAGGCAGCCGTCCTGCGGGACCGGCTGCGGGCCCTGCACTCCCTGGGGGAGAAGCAGCTGGCGGTCTCCGGCGCCGTGGCGGATACGGACGCGGTGGGCTTCTTCCGGGGCGCGGCCAAGGCCTGCTTCGTGGTGCTCCACTATATCGGCGGGAAGCTGCTGGACAAGGACATGCTCCTGCTGCCCTCGCCCATGGAGGAGGACGGGGAGGTGCTCAGCGCCCTTGTGCGGCAGTACTATCTGCAGCGGGGCGTCTGTCCCCGGACGGTCCTGCTGCCCCTGATGCCGGAGGACGGGGAGGAGCTGGAGCGCCTGCTGACGGAGACCTATGCCCATAAGGTGAGCCTCCACGTGCCCCTCCGGGGGGATATGCGCATCCGGGCCGAGACCGCGCGGCTGAACGCCCAACAGGAGACCGAGCGGGCCACGGACCGGGAGGAGAAGGTCTCCGGCATCCTGACCTGGCTGGCGGAGGCGGCGGGCCTGCCCGGGCCGCCCCGGCGCATCGAGGCCTACGACGTGTCCCATCTTGCCGGGGAGGACGCGGTCTCCTCCATGACGGTCTTCGCGGACGCCCGGCCCCTGAAGCGGGATTACCGGCGCTTCAAAATGAAGGAAGCCGGGGGCGGGGACGATTACGGCAGCATGCGGGAGACCCTGCGCCGCCGCCTCACGGAATACAGCGAGGGAAACGAGCGCTTTGCCCCCCTGCCGGACCTGTTCCTCATCGACGGCGGCAGCGTGCACGCTTCGGCGGCGGAGGAGGTGGTGCGCTCCTTCGGGCTGGAGATCCCGGTCCTGGGCATGGTGAAGGACGACAAGCACCGCACCCGCGCCCTGGCTTCGCCGGACGGGCGGGAGCTGGGCCTGGAGGGGAACCCCGCCGCCTTCGCCCTCATCGGGCGCATCCAGGAGGAGACCCACCGCTTTGCCATCGAATATCAGCGGAGCCTGCGCAAAGGCCGCATCGGCTCCGAGCTGGACAAGATCCCCGGCGTGGGGGAAAAGCGGCGGGGCGAGCTGCTGAAGCGCTTCCGCTCCGTCAAGGCCGTGGCCGCCGCTTCGGAGGAGGAGCTTCGCTCCGTGCTGCCCGCCTCGGCGGCAAAAAGCGTATATGACTGGTTCCGGCGGGAACCGAGGGAGGAGCAGGAGAAAGCATGAGAGTGATCACGGGCGCCGCCAGAGGCAGGAAGCTCAAGGAACCGGAGGGCATGGACATCCGTCCCACCGCCGACCAGGTGAAGGAATCGGTGTTCAACATCATCCAGGGAGACGTGGAGGGCAGGACCTGCCTGGACCTCTTTTCCGGCACGGGACAGATGGGGATCGAGGCCCTTTCCCGGGGCGCGGAGAGCTGCGTCTTCGTGGACGCGGACCGCGCCGCCGTCAGGCTCACGAAGCTGAACCTGGAAAAGACCGGCCTGCAGGGGCAGGTCTTCCAGGACGACGCTCTGCGCTTTCTGACGTCGCGGGAGAAATACGATCTCATTTTCATCGACCCGCCTTATCGATCGGGGCTTTATGAAAAAGTGCTGGAGCGCATAAAAGATTTTGACAAATTGCACACCGGTGGTATAATGGTCGTTGAAAGTTCTGCGGATTACGAGCCGGAATCCCCCGGAGCGCCCTATCTGAAGCTGCGCACCTATCGCTATGGGAAGGTTCGGATCACGACATTTACAAAAAGAGAGGGATCGGAACCGTGACCACAGCGGTCTACACCGGCAGCTTTGACCCGATCACCCTGGGGCACCTGAACCTGATCAAGCGGGCCTCCAGAGTTTTTGACCGGGTCATTGTCTGTATCATGTACAACAAGAACAAAACCCCCCTGTTCACCGTGGAGGAGCGGGTCCGCCAGGTGACAGAGGTGACGGCGCGTTTTCCCAATGTGGAGGTGGATTCCTCCGACATGCTGGTGGCGGAATATGCCCGGCTGAAGGGCGCGGGTGTCGTGGTGCGGGGCCTGCGGGCCGTGTCGGACTACGAGAAGGAATGTCAGATGGCGCTGATCAACAAGCGCCTGAATCCCGAGCTGGAGACCTTCTTCCTGCCCGCCAGCGAAAAATATATGTATCTGAGTTCCAGCGCCGTCAAGGAGCTTGCGCTCTTCGGCGCGGACCTGAGCGCCTTCGCCCCCCGGGAGATCATCGGGGAGATCGAGGCGAAATTTGACCGGAAAGGACGGAAATGATCATGGCAAGCGGCATCAACGAACTGATCGATCAGCTGTACGCCTCCATTTCGGATGCAAAGGGCTTTCCCCTCAGCGTGGACAAGTGCATTCTCGACCGGGACAACGCCCTGGACCTGCTGGACGAGATCCGGGCCCAGCTTCCCGCCGAGGTGGCGGAAGCCAAGCGCCTGGTCAGCGCCAAGGCGGAGGTGATCCGCAAAACGCGGGAGGAAGCGGACCAGATCAAGAAGGACGCCGCCGCCGAGGCGGCCCGCATGGTGGAAAAGGAGAGCATCGTCGCCGCGGCCAAGCGGCGGGCGCAGGAGATCGTGGACGAGGCCCAGAAAAAGTCCGATGAGCTCCGCCGCGCCTCCAGCGCCTATGCGGACGAGCTGCTCAAGCGCACGGAGGACACCCTGAACCAGTCCCTGGAGGGGGTGCGCCGCAGCCGCACCAGCTTCCGCAGCGCCTCCGGCTTCTCGGAGCTTTAAGGCAGGCAACACAAACAACAATATTATTATAATAGGAAAAGGAAAGCCGTTGGTCATATGAAGAAATGTATTCTGAGCATCGGCGTGGTGGTCCTGATCATCGCGCTGCTGCTGTTCGGTGTTTTTTTCGGTTTCAATCTCGGCGCGTTCAGCATCGAGCCCCTGCAGGAGGGGATCTCTCTGGGCCTGGACCTGGTGGGCGGCAGCGAGATCACCTATGAGGCCGTCGTCCCGGAGGGCATCTCCGAGAGTGAGCTCAGTCAGAGCATGGAGGCGGTGCAGACCATGCTGCGCCAGCGCCTCAACAGCATGGGCTATACGGAGGCCACCGTCGTCCTCTCCGGGGACCGGGGGGTCAACGTATCCATCCCCAATGTGTCCAATCCCGAGCAGGCCCTGCAGATGCTGGGCAGCACCGCGGTCATCGAATTCCGGGACTATACCGGAAGGACCATCATCACCGGCGAGGACATCGAGTCCGCCACGGCGGCCTACCAGCCCAACGGCACCACCGGGGTGGACGAGTACATCGTCTCCCTGAAGCTGACGGCGGAGGGCCGGGAGAAGTTCCGCGACGGCACCAGGGAAGTGGCGGCACTGAGCGACGAGGAGCAGCGCTGGGTCGCCATCGTGCTGGACGAGGAGGTCATCAGCGCCCCCCGGGTCAGCGCGGAATATGCCTCCACCGGCATCGACACGGATTCTCCCATCATCCAGCTGGGGGACAGCAGCAACAATGTGGAATATGCCACCTATCTGGCGGGCATCATCAATTCCGGCTCCCTGCCCTTTGAGCTGAAGGACACGAAGCTGCAGGCCGTGGGCGCTTCCCTGGGCGAGCGCAGCCTGGAGACCGGCATCACCGCGGGCATCATCGGCATCATCCTGGTCATGATCTTCATGATCGTCGTCTACCGCATCCCCGGCCTGGTGGCGGACCTGGCCCTGGTGCTGTATATCGCCCTGTTCCTGGTGGTCATGTCCGCCATGCGCCTGAACCTGAGCCTGCCCGGCATCGCCGGCATCATCCTCACCATCGGCATGGCGGTGGACGCCAACGTGGTCATCTACGAGCGCATACGGGAGGAGCTGATCTCCGGCAAGACCCTGCGCAGCGCCGTGGACGCGGGCTTCCGCCGGGCCATCACCGCCATTCTGGACTCCAATATCACCACCATGATCGCCGGCTTCGTCCTTCTGTGGAAGGGCACCGGCACCATCCTGGGCTTCGCCAAGACCCTGCTCATCGGCGTCGTCCTCAGCATGATCTGCATGCTGATCGTGCCCAGGGCCATCCTCCGCAGCCTGGCGGGCCTCCGGAAGTACAAGCCCTTCCTCTACGGGCTGCCCCGGAAGAAGATCGACGCCGACAGCCTCAACAAGCGCATCGGCTTCGTCTCCAAGGGCAAGATCACGGCGATCGTCTCCATCGTCCTGTGCGTCACCGCCGTCGTCTCCCTGATCCTGCTGCCCTTCGGCGTGAACCTCTTCAATCTGGATATCGACTTTGCCGGCGGCGTGGTGCTGGAATACGACATCGGCCAGCAGGTCAACAGCGATATCTCCGCCCAGGTCTCGGACATGGTGCTGGATAAAACGGGGGTGCGGCCCTCCGCCGTCGTCCGGGCGGGCGACCGGGGCACCATCGTCAACATCCGCATCCAGGAGCTGACCACCGAGCAGCGGGACAGCGTGGGCACCGGCCTGCAGGAGCTTTTCGGCGCGGACCGGGTGCGCATGGAGAGCAGCAACTTCGTCTCCGCCTCCGTGGGCAAGGATATCACAAAGGCGGCCTTCATCACCTCCATCGTGGCCGCCGCCCTGATCCTCATCTATATCACCGTCCGCTTTGAGATCCGCTCCGGCCTGGCCGCCGTGATCTGCCTTCTCCACGACCTGATGGTGATGCTCAGCTGCTATGTGATCTTCCGCATCCAGCTCAACATGAATTTCATCGCCGCGGCCCTCACCATCATCGGTTATTCCATCAACGCCACCATCGTCGTGTTCGACCGCATCCGCGAAAACGTGAAGCGGACCGGCGGCCACGAGGAGTTCGCCGCCGTGGTGGACCGCAGCATCACCCAGACCCTGCGGCGCAGCCTGGGCACCACCCTGACCACCATGCTGCCCATCATCTTCCTGCTGATCCTGGGGGTGGATTCCCTGCGCAACTTCGCCTTCCCCATCATGGTGGGCGTCATTTCCGGCTGCTACAGCTCCGTCTGCGTGGCCGGTCCCCTGTGGAACCTGCTGAAGGGAAAGAAAAACAAAGTCAAGGTAAGGTGAACCCGAAGCCTCCGAAAACCTCCGCGCCGGCCGGCGCGGAGGTTTTTTGCATGTCCGGCTCCTCCGCCGCATAGACATGAACCGAACGAAGGAGGGATGCGGAGCATGAACGGAACGGAAGCATTCGACCGGGCGGCGGTGCTGCTCCCCGGCGCTTTGCGCTCGGAAGCGCTGTTTCAGCCGGCCTCGCTGCGGAAACGGGCGGAGGAGATCCGCCTCCGCTGCGGCATGGGGGCCTGGCTGCGCCTCCCGGAGGGGCAGACGCCCCTCCGCGCGCCCGTGGGCCGGGAGGAGATCGAGGAGACGCTGCTGCGTGCGTCCAAATCCAGCCTGTACACGGCGGAGGAGAGCATGCGCGCCGGGTATTTCACGGCGGAGGGGGGCTATCGCCTGGGCTTCGGCGGCAGCGTCATCCTGCGGGATGGCCGGGTCGAGGGGTTTCGCAGCATTTCCTCCGTGAGCATCCGCATCCCCCGCTGCGTGCACTGCGTCACGGACGAGCTGCTGCGGCGGCTGGGGGAGCGCAGCGTCCTCATTTATTCCGCGCCGGGGGGCGGGAAGACCACCTTCCTGCGGGACCTGATCCGCCGGGTCTCCGACGGGGGCGTCCGGGTCTCCCTGGCGGACGAGCGGGGCGAGCTGGCGGCCCTCTGCGGCGGCGTTCCCCAGTTCGACGTGGGAAAGCATACGGATGTGATCGAGGGCTGCCCCAAGCGCTTCGCCGCGGAAATGCTGCTGCGCACCATGTCGCCCCAGGTGCTGGCGGTGGACGAGGTGACGGCGGAGGAAGCGCCGCTGCTCTCCTCGGGCCTGGCGGCGGGCGTCCGCCTGCTGGCCACGGCCCACGCCGGGAGCCGGGAGGAGCTGCGCCGCCGGGGCGTCCCCGACGGCCTTTTTGACGCGGCGGTGGGCATCGAGGTGCGGGACGGGGTGCGCCGGTACCGGGTGGAGGAATGGAAATGCTGAGGTGGGCCTGCGCTTCCCTGGTGGTGCTCTGCAGCGCTCTGCTGAGCATGAACGAGGTCGTCCGGTCCCGGCAGCGCATCCGCGCCCTGCGTTCCCTCCTGGAGGCCCTGAGCGCCATGCGCGGGGAGCTGACGCAGCGGCATACGCCCCTGCCGGAGCTGCTGGAGAAGCTCACAAGCCGGCAGACGCAGCCGGCGGCGGAGTTTTTCGGCGCGGCGGCGGTGAACCTGGTGCGGCGGGAGCTGCCCTTTGCCGCCGCCTGGGAGATGGCCCTGAAGGAGACGGAGCCCCTCTGCCTTCTGCCGGAGGAGCGGCAGGCGATGGAAAACCTGGGACGGCAGCTGGGCAGGAGCGGACTGAAGGAGCAGGCGGAGGCCATCCTTTCCGCGGAAAAGAAGCTCGCGCTGTTCCTGGAGCTGGAGGAGCGGGAGCGCATGAAGAAAAACCGCCTGCGGGCAGCGCTGGGCGCAGGCGCGGGCGCGATGCTGGCGATCCTGCTGCTGTGAGGATGAGGGATGGAGATCGACCTGATATTCAAGCTGGCGGCCCTGGGGATCATCGTGACGGTCCTCAGCATCCTGCTGAGCCGCTCCGGAAGGGAGGAGCAGGCGCTGATGGTCACCATCGCGGGGCTGGTGCTGGCGCTCATCATGGTGGTCCGGGAGATCGGCGAGCTGTTCAGCCTGATCCGCCGGCTGTTCGGCTAGGGCATGGAGCTCATGTGGAAATGCGCCGCCCTGGGGGTAAGCGCTTCTCTGCTGGGCCTTATGGTGCGCAGGGAGCGGGAGGAGCAGGCTTCTCTGCTGGGCCTGGCGGCCGCCGTGATGATCTTCGCCGCCGCCGTGGGGAGCCTGGGGGAAACGGAGGCGGTCCTGCGCCGCGCCATGGAACGGGCCGCCCTGCGCCCGGCGCTGACGCTGCCGGTGCTGAAAAGCCTGGGCGTCGCGCTGCTGGGAAGGATATCCGCCCAGCTCTGCCGGGACGCGGGACAGGCTGCCGCGGCTGCCGCCGTGGAGCTGGCCTCCACCTGCGCCGTCCTCTGCGTCTCCCTGCCCCTGCTGCAAAGCCTCATCGAGCTGGTCTTCGCCTTTGCCTGATCCTGGTGGCGGCGGCGCTGCTGTGCACCGACGTCTCTGCCTCGGACGCGCGGGAAGCTCTCCTGGAGGCGCTGGGCGCGGAGGAACTGGAGACGCTGGCGGAGGAGACGGGGCTGGAGGACTACGGCAGCATGGCGGAGGGCTTCGACGGGGAGGGCTTTCTGCAAAACCTGCTGGCGGAGACGGTGCGGGCGGTGGCGTCGCCCCGGCTGCTGCGGGAGCTGGCGGCGGTGCTGCCGGTGGTGTTCCTGCTGGCCGCGGCGCGCACGGTGACGGGAAAGCCCGCCGGGAGCTTCGACGCCGTGTCCCTGGCGGGGGCCTGCGCCGTGATGCTGCTTCTCGGCGGCGGGCAGAACGGCCTGACGGCGGCGGCGGAAACGGCGATCTATCGCCTGCAGGATGCGGCGAACGCCCTGCTGCCCGTTCTGGGCTCCGCCGCCCTGCTTTCCGGGCAGGTCACGGCGGCGGCGGTGAAATATGCCGCCGCGGCCTGGTTCCTCAATGCGCTGGTGAACCTGTGCTGCGGCTTCGTGCTGCCCCTGATCCGGCTGTATCTGGCCGCCGCGGCGGCGGAGGCGGCCGTGGGCGGCGGCGTGATGAGCGGCGTCCTGGGCTTCCTCAAATGGTGCGGGGCCACGGCCCTGTCCGCCCTGATGCTGGCCTTCACCCTCTATCTCAGCCTCACCGCCATGGCCGCCAACAGCGCCGACGCGGCCCTCGTGCGCAGCGCGAAAACGGCGGTGGCCGCCGCGCTGCCGGTGGTGGGGGGCATCGCCGGGGACGCGGCCTCCTCCATCCTGGCGGCCGCCGCCGTCATCCGTCAGTCCGTGGGCTCCTTCGGGCTGCTGGCCGTGGCTTCCATCCTCCTGGCCCCCTTCCTGCACACGGGGGTCCGGTATCTGCTCCTCAAGGGGATCGCCCTTGTTTCCTCGGAACTGGCGGAGAGCGCCGCGGCCCTTATGCTGCGCCGCCTCAGCGAGACCATGGCGCTCCTGCTGGGCTGCCTGGGCTCCTGCGCCCTGCTGGTCTTTTTCTCCGTGTATGCGCTTCTGCGGGCGGCGGCGGCATGATCGACGCGCTGGCGGATTGGGTGCGCACGACGGCTTTGGCCGGCATCTTCTGCGCGGCGGTGCTGCTGCTGGTCCCGGAGGGGAGCGAAAAGCGCGCGGTGAAGCTCTCTTGCGCCTGCCTGCTGACGATCCTGCTGCTCCGCCCCCTGAGAAGCCTGGACCCGGAGCGCCTGACGGAGCTGCTGACGGCGCGGCGGCTGGAGAGCTCCGCGCTGGCGGAGGAGACGGAGGAACTCTCCGCGGAGCTCTGGAGCGGCATCATAAGACGGGAGACGGAGGCATATATATGGGATGCGGCCCGGCGGCTGGGCGTGGAACGGCTGGGCGTCCGCCTCCGGCTGAAAACGGAGGGCGAAGTGCCCGTTCCCTGGAGCATCGACCTGACGGGGGAGCTGACGCCCCGGCAGCGGGAACAGCTGTCCCTGCTGCTGGAGGGGGAGCTGGGCATTCCGCGGGAAAGGCAGACATGGAGCACGGATGATGCTGGTTAGCGTGTGGAAAAGGATACCGAAGCAGGCGCTCTGGGTGCTGCTGGCCCTGGCTGCCGGGCTGCTCCTTATGCTGCCGAGGCATACGGCGGAGGCCGCCGCTTCCCGGGAGGAAGCCTTTCCCTTTTCCCTGGAAGCCGAGGAAAAGCGCATCGAGGCGGCCCTCGGGCGCATCGAGGGGGCGGGCAGGGTGACGGTGGTGCTGACCCTGGAGGCCTCCGAGGAGCGGGTATATGCCCGCAACACCGATTCCGACCGGCAGGGCGAGACGGCCGGCGGCCGCAGTGAGGAGCGCAGCGAGGTGGCCCGCGTGGGGGACGAAGCCCTGACGGTGAAGGTCGCCTACCCCCGGTATCGGGGCGCCCTGATCGTCGCCGAGGGGAGCGGCAGCGGCCTCAGGCTGGCCCTCACCCAGGCGGTGGCCGCCCTGACGGGCCTCACATCGGACCGGATCACCGTGGTGACCGGCAAATAATTTGTATCACGCCGCAGGGCGAAAATGGGGGTAGTTATGAAAATCATCAAGCGAAACGCCATCATCCTGGCCGCCATCCTGTTCGTATGCGTGGCGGTCTACCTGAACTGGGCTTACAACCGGCAGGAGCAGGCGCTGACGGAGCCGGACGCGCGGGAGACCGTCAGCGCCGTCAGCGCCTCCGACGGGGGCGAGGGCCTGTTCTATGAAGCGCCGGTGCCGGCGGTCAGCACCGCCAGCGCCGTGACGGAATACTTCACCTCCGCCCGGCTGACCCGCCGGCAGTCCAGGGACAGCGCCATCTCCACCCTCCGGGACGCGGCGGAGACGGAAAGCGCCGCGGCGGAGGCCGTCAGCGGCGCGCTGGAGGCCATCACGGTCATGGCGCAGTACACCGTCACGGAGGCGGAGATCGAATCCCTGGTGATGGCCAAGGGCTTTGAGGACTGCCTGGTGTTCCTGGACGGGCAGAGCGCCATCGTGGCGGTCCCCGCGCCGCCCTCGGGCCTGACGAGCACCGCCGTGAGCCGCATCACGGACATCATTCTGGAAAAAACGGAGCTGAATACGGAGCAGATCAAAATAATCGAGGTGAAATGACTTCCATTTTTCCGCCGCCTGTGGTATATTATCCTGTAAGAATCCTTTTTCAGGAGGTTTGCCATGGCGGAGAACAAGGATTATATCATCACCAGCACGGGGGACGGCAGCGTCAACATCTCGGAGGACGTCATCGCCATCATCGCATGGGAAGCCATGCGGGAGGTGGAGGGCTTCGGCGGTCCCGCCGCCGGCATTCCCGGCGACCTGGCGGAGCTGATCGGGCGGCGGAGCGCATCCCGGGGCGTCCGCATCGTCAAGGAAGAAGCAAGCGTTTCCGTGGAGGTGTACATCACCGTCCGCTTCGGATATTCCGTCACCAAGGTGTCCCGGGACATTCAGGAAGCCGTTTCCAAGGCCGTGCAGGATATGACGGGCGTTCCGGTGAGCGCCGTCAACGTCAGCGTCACCGGCATCGCCTTTGAGAAGGCCAAGCAGGCTTAAAGCTCGGATAAGCGCGTTTTCGCCCCCGGTGAAAACGCGCCTTGTCCTGTTGGAGGGATCATGCCAATGACCAGAAGGACGGCGCGGGAGATCGCCATGCACCTCAGCTTCGCCACGGTGATGAACCGGATGGATATGGGGGAGATGCTGGACGCGTTCTTCGAGCCCGAATACTTTGCGACCCTGCAGCCGGAGGACGAGGCCTACGCCGAATACCCCGACGATAAGCAGCTGGACTATATCCGCAGGCTTGCCGGGGGCGTTTCCGCCCATGCCGCCGAGCTGGACGGGTATATCGCCAAATATGCCAAAAACTGGGAATTTTCCCGCATTTCCCGCGTGGCCTCCGCCATCCTGCGGACGGCCATGTACGAGATCCTCTACCTGCCGGAGGTGCCCTACAAGGCGGCGGCCAACGAGGCGGTGGAGCTGGCCAAGACCTATGAGGGCAGGGATATCGCGGGCTTTGTCAACGGCATCCTGTCCGCCTTTATCGAGAACGAATACCATGAATGAGAATATCTGGTCCGTGGGCGAGCTGACCAGGCAGATCAAGGACCTGCTGGACGGGGAGCACAGCCTGCAGCGCGTCTATGTGCGGGGCGAGCTGAGCAACTACAAGGTCTATCCCTCCGGCCACCACTATTTCACCGTCAAGGACGAGGAAGCGACGCTGAAAGCGGTCATGTTCCGCCGGGATGCGTCGCGTCTTCGCTTCCGGCCCGAAAGCGGCATGAAGGTCATCGCCCTGGGGCGCGTCACCGTCTATCCCCGGGACGGGGTCTATCAGCTCTATGTGAGCGAGCTGGTGCCCGACGGGGTGGGGGACCTCCACGCCGCCTTTGAACAGCTGAAGGCCAAGCTGGCGGAGGAGGGCCTGTTCGACGCAAGCCGCAAGAAGCCGCTGCCGCCCTATCCTGAGCGCATCGCCGTCATCACCTCCTCCGCGGGAGCCGCCGTGCGGGATGTGATCCGGGTGGCGACCAAGCGCTATCCCGTGGCGAAGCTGATCGTGATGCCCGTGCGCGTGCAGGGGGCGGAGGCCCCGCCGGAGATCGTTTCCGCCATCCGCTACGCGAACAAATGGAAGGTGGCGGACCTGATCATCACCGGCCGGGGCGGCGGCTCCATCGAGGACCTGTGGGCCTTCAACGACGAGCGGGTGGCCCGCGCCATCTATGATTCCGAGATACCGGTGATCTCCGCCGTGGGGCATGAGCCGGATGTGACCATCGCCGATTATGTGGCCGACCTGCGGGCCGCCACCCCCTCCAACGCGGCGGAGCTGGCCGTGCCGGATCAGACGGAGCTGCATGCTTCCCTCCTGACGGCCCGGAAGCGGATGCTTTCGGCCCTGCTGGGCAGGGTGGAGGCCGGGCGGGACAGGCTGCGGCGCCTGCGGGAAAGGCGGGTGCTGACGGACCCGGGGGCCTATGTGGCGGACCGGCGGCTCAGCCTGGATCACGCCTCCGCCATGCTGCTGTCGGCCTATCGCGAAGGCCTGACGGAAAGGCGGGGGAGGCTGGCGCGCTGCGCCGCGGCGCTGGACGCCATGAGCCCCCTGAAGGTCCTGGCCAGGGGCTACGCCATCGCCGAGACGGAGGAGGGAACGATCCTCCGCAGCAAAGAGGAAGCCCTGCCCGGCCAAAGGCTGCGCCTGCTTTTGGCGGACGGGAAGGTGAACTGCCGGGTGGAAGAAGACCCGGAGGACAGAGGAGACAGATGATGGACGCTGAAAAGAAAAATACCCCCGGCTTCGAGGAGAGCATGCTGCGGCTGGAGGAGATCGTCCGCCTGCTGGAAAAGGGGGACGCGCCCCTGGAGGACGCCATCCGGCTCTTTGAGGAGGGCACGAGGCTGGCCCAGAGCTGCGACGAAATGCTCAACGAGGCGGAGAAGAAGGTAGTCGTCCTCTCCAAGGGGGCGGACGGCGCGCCGGCGGAAACGGAGTTCGACCTTGGAGAATGAAGGGATCCTGACTGCGGACAAGCTTCTTGTGGAAGCAAGGCTGGATGCGCTGCTGCCCCGGAAGGACCGGCTGACGGAGGCCATGCGCTACAGCCTCCTGGCGGGGGGCAAGCGGCTGCGGCCCACCCTGGTGCTGGAATTCTGCCGCGCCTGCGGGGGAGAAGCTTCCCAGGCGCTGGACGCCGCCTGCGCCATCGAGATGCTGCACACCTCCTCCCTGATCCACGACGATCTGCCCGCCATGGACGACGACGAGCTGCGGCGGGGAAAGCCCACGAACCACGTGGTCTACGGGGAGTGGCTGGCCCTCCTGGCGGGGGACGCCCTCCAGGCGGAAGCCTATGCCGCCATCCTGCGCAGCGGCCTGAGCGCCCCGGTCCGGGCGGAGGCGGCGCGCATCCTGGCGGAGGCCGCCGGCTGGCGGGGCATCTGCGGCGGCCAGTTTCTGGACCTGGACGGGGAAGACCGGCGCCTGTCGGAGGAGGAGATCAACGCCCTCAACGACGGCAAGACGGCCTCCCTCATCGCCGCGGCCTGCATGATGGGCTGCGTCTGCGCCGATAGCTGGGACAAGCTCCCCGCCGCCGACGCCTGCGGCCGGGCCATGGGCGTCGCCTTCCAGCTGCGGGACGATCTGCTGGATGTGGAGAGCAGCACCCCGGAATTGGGGAAGCCGGTGGGCTCCGACGAGAAGAACGGGAAATCCACCCTCCTGTCCCTGCGGGGCGCGGACTACTGCCGGGAGATGGTGCGCGTCAGAACGGAGGAGGCCGTGGGCATCCTGCGAAAAGAATTCGGCGCGCCGGGTTTTCTGATCTGGCTCACGGAACAGCTGGCAGGGCGCAAAAACTGAACGCGGTATGACCGGGGCAGAGCAAGGGGGGCGTTGCAGATTGCAGCGCCCCCCAGTGATATACCTGCTTCGCGGGGTGAAATACGGCCGAAGGCCGTGTGATATCGCGCCCTTTGGGCACGGCTATGGTATCCCCTCCGGGGATGATGGAAATCGGAGTTTCCGTCGTTATTCCTCTGCCCAATTGTGAACCCCGTGTAAAAATGAAAAATCCATTTGCGAACTGTTTGGCTTTGTGTTATACTCTAAAATCACTTGAGCTATGCGTATTTGGCGGAGGCTGGGTATGTGGGTCAGCGGACACTGGAAGGACTATGAGCTTCTGGACTGCTCCGGCGGGGAAAAGCTGGAGCGGTGGGGAAGGTATATCCTCCGCCGCCCCGATCCCCAGGCCATCTGGCAGACCCCCCGGGACCGGGATTGGGACCGGGCGGACGCGGTCTACCGCCGCTCCGAATCCGGGGGCGGCCGATGGACGAAATCGGATGTGCCCGATTCCTGGCAGATACGGGAGGGCAACCTCACCTTCAACATCAAGCTCATGAATTTCAAGCACACCGGCATCTTTCCGGAGCAGGCGGCCAACTGGGCCTTCATCGACGACGCGGTCCGCCATGCGGGCAGAAATATCCGCGTGCTGAATCTCTTCGCCTACACCGGGGCGGCCACCCTGGCGGCCGCGGCGGCGGGGGCCAGCGTCTGCCATGTGGACGCGGCAAAGGGCATGGTGGCCTGGGCGAAGGAGAACGCCGCCGCCTCGGGCCTTTCCGAAAAGCCCGTCCGCTGGATCGTGGACGACTGCCGCAAATTCGTGGAGAAGGAGATCCGGCGGGGCAAGACCTACGACGCCATCATCATGGACCCGCCCTCCTACGGACGGGGCCCCACGGGGGAAGTGTGGAAGCTGGAGGACAGCCTGTGGGATTTCCTGCAGCTCTGCGCCGGCGTTCTCAGCGAAAAACCCCTGTTCGTGCTCATCAGCTCCTACACCACCGGCCTCAGCCCCTCGGTGCTGACCTACCTGACGGAGACCGTGTTTTCCTCCCGCTGGGGCGGGAAAAGCGACAGTCAGGAGCTGGGCCTGCCCGTGACCAAAAGCGGCCTGATCCTGCCCTGCGGCGCTGCCTGCCGCTGGCTGGCATAATATCGAGGATATCATGAACATCATCCAAACGGAAAAGCTGGTTTTCAGCTATGACCCGGAAAGCGAAGGGGAGCCCATCCTGAAATCCCTGGATATCGGCATCGCCTCCGGCTCCTTCGTGGCGGTCCTGGGCCACAACGGCTCCGGGAAAAGCACCTTCGCCAAGCACCTCAACGGCATCCTCCTGCCCACCGGCGGCAAGGTCTGGATCGACGGCATGGACTCCGCGGACGAGGAGAAGCTGCTGGATATCCGGCGCACCGTGGGCATGGTGTTCCAGAACCCGGACAATCAGATCGTCGCCAACGTGGTGGAGGACGACGTGGCCTTCGGGCCGGAGAACATGGGCGTCCCCTCGGAGGAGATACGCAGGCGGGTGGACGAAGCCCTGAAGGACGTGGGTATGTACGAATACCGCACCCACGCCCCCCACCTCCTCTCCGGCGGCCAGAAGCAGCGGGTGGCCATCGCGGGCATCGTGGCCATGCGCCCCCGCTGCATCGTGCTGGACGAGCCCACCGCCATGCTGGACCCCGCGGGCCGGCGGGAGGTGCTGGACACCGTCCACCGCCTGAACCGGGAGCTGGGCATCACCGTGGTCCTCATCACCCACCATATGGACGAGTGCATCGGGGCCGACCGCCTCATCGTCATGTCCGACGGGGAGATCATCGCCGACGGGACGCCGAAGGAGGTTTTCCCCCGGGTGGAGCTGATGCGCCATAACGGATTGGACGTCCCCGCCACGGTGGGGCTGCTGTACGCCCTGAAAAAGCGGGGCTGCGACGTGCCGCTGGACGCGCTGACCGTGGAGGAATGCGCCGAGGCGCTGTATCAGTATTTCAAAGGAGACCGGAAAGCTTGACGCCGCTCATCGAAACAAAAAAGCTGACGCATGTCTACAGCGCGGGCACCCCGTTTGAACACGTTGCCGTGGAGGACGTGGATTTTTCCGCGTCCAGAGGGGAGTTCATCGGCATCATCGGCCATACCGGTTCCGGAAAATCCACCTTCGTGCAGCACCTGAACGGGCTGCTGAAGCCCACCTCCGGCAGCGTGCTGGTGGAGGGGGAGGAGATCTTTTCCTCGCCCGGGCGCATCCGGCAGGTGCGGAGCAAGGTGGGGCTGGTGTTCCAGTACCCGGAATACCAGCTCTTTGAAGAAACGGTCCGGGCGGACATCGCCTACGGGCCGAAGAACATGAAGCTGGATAAGGAGGAGATCGAACGGCGGGTCCTGGAGGCCGCGGATTTCGTGGGCCTGGAGCCGGAGCTGCTGGACAAATCTCCCTTCGACCTCTCCGGCGGGCAGAAGCGGCGCGCCGCCATCGCCGGCGTCATCGCCATGCGGCCCGACGTGCTGATCCTGGATGAGCCCACGGCGGGGCTGGACCCCCGCGGGCGGGAGGAGATCATCTACAATATCCGCCGCTACCACGCCGCCGTCAACGGAACGGTCATCTACATCACCCACAGCATGGAGGATATCGCCCGCTTCGCCACCCGTCTGGTGGTTTTCAGCAAGGGGCATATCGCTCTGGACGGCCCGCCCGCCCAGGTCTTCCGCCATGTGGAGGAGCTGGAGCGCATCGGCCTCACGGTCCCCAGCGTCGCCAAGGTCATGTCGATCCTGAAGCAGCGGGGCCTTCCCGTGGAGGACGGCGTCTACACCGTGGACAGGGCCGTGGAGGTCCTGCTGGGCCTGAAGGGGGGCGTCGCCGGTGCTTAAGGACATCACCCTGGGCCAGTATTTCCCCGGCGATACCGTCGTCCACCGGCTGGACCCCCGCACGAAGCTGATCCTGACGATCCTCTATATCGTCCTGCTGTTCATCGCCAAAAGCTATGTGTCCTACGGCCTGGTCTTTCTGTTCCTGGTCATCTGCATCGCCCTCAGCCGCATCCGCCTGAAGGCCATCCTCAGCGGCCTGAAGCCCCTGGTGGTGCTGATCCTGATCACGGCGATCCTGAATCTGTTCTACACCCGGGGGGAAAGGCTGCTGGTGAGTTTCTGGCGCATCCGCATCTATTGGGAGGGCGTGCGCACCGCCGCCGTCATGGCCCTGCGGATCATGATGCTCATCACGGGCACCCTTCTGCTGACCTACACCACCTCGCCCCTGCAGCTGACCGACGGCATGGAAAAGCTGATGAATCCCCTGAAAAAGCTCCATGTTCCGGTCCATGAGCTGAGCATGATGATGTCCATCGCCCTGCGCTTCATCCCCACGCTGATCGAGGAGACGGACAAGATCATGAACGCCCAGAAGGCCAGAGGGGCGGAGTTCGACACCGGCAACCTCATCCAGAAGGCCAAGGCCATGCTGCCCCTGCTGGTGCCCCTGTTCATCAGCGCCTTCCGCCGGGCCGACGAGCTGGCCACCGCCATGGAGAGCCGCTGCTACCACGGCGGCGAGGGCCGCACCAAGATGAAGGTGCTGAAAATGGCCGGGCGGGACTGGATCGCCCTGGGCTGCGGCGCGGCGCTGCTGGTCCTGACGATCCTGCTGCGGAGGCTGGGGCTGTGAACTACGTCGCGCTCCGGCTGGGCTACGACGGCTCCGCCTACCACGGCTGGCAGCGGCAGCATAACGCCCTCACCGTGCAGGAAACGCTGGAAAAGGCCCTGAGCCGCCTGTATAAGGAAGAAATCCATGTCACCGGCTGCGGGCGGACGGACGCGGGGGTCCACGCCAGGAAGTATCTGGCGAATTTCCGGACCCGGGGCGCCATCCCCCTGGACCGGCTGCCCCTGGCGGTCAACGCCCTGCTGCCCCACGACGTGGCGGTTTCCGGCGCCTGCGCCGTGGAGGAGGATTTTCACGCCGTGTTTTCCTGCACCAGGAAGGAATACACATATTATATCCGCTCCGGCGGCTATCGGGACCCCTTTGAGCTGCGGCGGGTCTGGTATCGCCCGGAGGCGCTGGACCTGGATGTGATGCGCCGGGCGGCGGCGGGCTTTCTGGGCACCCATGATTTTGCCGCCGTGCGCAGCGTGGGCACCAATGTGAAGACGACGGTGAGGACCGTTTACGAGTTCGCGGTGGAGCGGGAGGGGGCGCTGTTCTCCTTCCGGATCGCGGCCAGCGGGTTCCTCTACAATATGGCCCGCGCCATGGTGGGCACGGTGGTCTATGCGTCCATCGGGAAGCTTTCGCCGGAGGATATCCCCCGCATCCTGGATTCCGGCGACCGCTGCCTTGCCGGCCCCACCGTGCCGCCCCAGGGGCTGTATATGACGGATGTGCGCTATCCCGGCGCGGCAGGGAGGCTGATGGAGGGATGAAAAAACCCGGCAGGATCATGGGAAGGATACTGATCGGCCTGGTCGTCCTGGCCGTCGCGGTCCTGGCCGCCTCCGGCGTGATCGGGAGCCGGATGAACAAGAAGGATAATTCCGGCTTCAGCGCCGATCTCCTGGGCTATGAAAACGCCCGCTTCGCCGCCGCCGGCAGCGGCTTCGCGGCGGTCTCGGATATCTCCTGCCGCCTCTACGGGCGCAGCGGGGAGACCCTCTGCACCGCTTCCCGCAGCTATACGGAGCTCCAGATCGCCGGTGCGGAGAGCTGCGCCGCCGTGTGGAGCGAGGGGGGCGCGGGCATCACCTTCCTCCGTCCGGAGGGGGCCGCCGATCTGAACTTTTCCGGCGGCGTCACCGCCGCGGATATGAACGACGAGGGCACGGCGGTCGTCCTGGCCGGAGAGATCGGCTACAAGGGCTCGGTCACCGTGATCGACAAGCTCAACAGCGAGGTCTACCGTGTCTATGTGGGCAGCGGCTATCCCATGGACGCGGATATTTCCCCGGATTCCCGCCGGGTGGCCATCCTCAGCCTGACGGCGGAGGGCAGCAGCGTCACCGTTTACAACACCGACAGCGAAAAGCTCTATGCCGAATACCGGAGCGAGGGCCGCAGCTGTTTTGATCTGGAGTATCTGTCCGACGGCAGGCTGATGCTGGTCTCCACGGACGGGGCGGCCTTCCTGAAGGACGACGGGAAGCTCCTGGGGGAGCTGTCCTTCGACGGGGAATACCTGAAGGGCTACGCTTCGGGCGAGGGCTTCGCCGTCCTGCTCCTGGGGCGCTATAAGGCCGGGAACACCGGCCGCATCCTCATGGCGGACACGGCGGGCAATCTCCTGCGCAGCCTGGAGATCAGCGCCGAGACCGAGAGCGTCAGCGCTGCGGGGAAGTACATCGCCGTCCGCTATGCGGATGAAACGGTGCTGTACGACGACGAATTCCGAGTGACCGGCAGCCTGGAGGATACCGCGGGCATCCAGGCGGCGGTGATGCGCTCCGACGGGAGCGCCGTGATCATTTCCGGCGGCAGGGCTGCCGTCTATGAACCATAGGGAGGCATGAAACATGAATTGGATCCACTGGGTCATCGATCTTGTACTTCTGCTGATCATCATCCTCTGCGCCTGGCGGGGCTTCCGCAACGGCCTGATCGCCGGCATCCTGGCCCTGTGCGCCGTATTGTTCTCCGTCTACGCGGCGGATATCCTGGCCGACACCTATTCCGGGGAATTCACGAAGATGCTGGAGCCCTTCGTGACCGGCATGGTGGACACCGCCAGCTCCGCGGCGGAGGACGCCTACGCGAAGAGCGGCAAGGAGCCCGGGGTCTATGATATGACCGAGAAGACGGTGGAGGGCGTGGGCTTCATGAAATCCGCCGCCAAAAACGTGACGCGGGAGATCGCCGCCGAGGTACTGGAAACCGGACCCGCGCTGCGCAGGGCCATCGTGGATAAGCTCTGCGTCGTGGCGGCCTATGCCCTGACCTTCGCCATCATGTTCATCCTGCTCATCATCGTCTTCGCCGTGATCGGCAACCTGTTCAACCTGGCCTTCAAGCTGCCGGGGCTGGAGCTGATCAGCGGCGTGCTGGGCACCCTGCTGGGGCTGGCCAAGGGCCTCATCTATGTCTTTGCCATCGCCTGGTTCCTGCGCTTCGTGGGCATGTTCCTGCCGGAGGAAAAGGTGAACAGCACGATCCTGCTGAAATGGCTGATGGATACCTGCCCCCTGGTGAGCTTCCTGGGCCTGTAAGAGCTGGAAATACTTCGATTTGTGCGCGTCCGCCGCCGGTGATATAATCACGGCGACAAGGGACGCGATGGTACCGGAAAGGAAGGTGGATTTATGCAGCCGCCGCTGTGCTCGCGCTGTCAGAAAAACGTGGCCGTCGTCTTCATCCGCAAGGTGGAGAACGGCAAGACCGTCAACGAGGGCCTGTGCCTGAAGTGCGCGAAAGAACTGAACATCAAGCCCGTGGAAGACCTGATGCACAACATGGGCATTACCGACGACGATATCGAAGGCCTCAGCGCGGAGATGACCGAAGCCCTCAACGGGATCGAGGAGATCCCCGTGACGGACGAACCGAACGATGAAAACGGGAAAACTGCCACCTTCCCGTTCCTCAACAAGCTGTTCGGGGGCAATCCCAATCCCGCGCCGGAGCCGCCCCGGCCCAACCGCGAGCCGCCCAAGGGCGGGGAGAACCCCTCCCCCCGCGGCCAGAAGCGGAAATTCCTGGAGAGCTACTGCCAGGACCTGACGGGCAAGGCCCGGGACGGCCGGCTGGACCGCATCGTGGGCCGCGCCACGGAGCTGGAGCGGGTGGTGCAGATCCTCAACCGCCGCCAGAAGAACAATCCCTGCCTCATCGGCGAGCCCGGCGTGGGCAAGACCGCCATTGCCGAGGGCCTGGCCCAGAAGATCGTGGACGGGGATGTGCCCTATAAGCTGAAGGAGAAGGAAGTCTGGCTGCTGGACCTGACCAGCCTGGTGGCCGGGACCCAGTTCCGCGGCCAGTTCGAGAGCCGCATGAAGGGCCTGATCGACGAGATCCGCAAGCAGGGGAACATCATCCTGTTCATCGACGAGGTGCACAGCATCGTGGGCGCGGGGGACGCCGAGGGCAGCATGAACGCCGCCAACATCCTGAAGCCCGCCCTGTCCCGGGGGGAGATCCAGGTCATCGGCGCCACCACCTTTGCGGAATACCGCAAGCACATCGAGAAGGACAGCGCCCTGGAGCGCCGCTTCCAGCCCGTCACCGTCTCCGAGCCCTCCGTCAGCGAGAGCGTGGAGATCATGAAGGGCATCGCCCACTATTACGAGGAATACCACTGCGTCAAAATCTCCGAGGAGATGTGCCGTCAGGCCGTCGTCCTCTCGGAGCGGTACATCACGGACCGGTTCCTGCCGGACAAGGCCATCGACCTGCTGGACGAGGCCTGCAGCGACGTCAACCTGAAAAACAGGGACATCGCCCGCTCTGCGGAGATCAAAAAGGAGCTGGAAGCCCTGGCGGGGCAGCGGGAAAAGCTGCTGTCCGCCCCCTCCGGCGGCGGCAGCCAGGATTATGAGCAGCTTGCCGCCCTGCGCACCAGCGAATCCCAGCTGGAGGAGGAGCAGAAGCGCCTGGCGGAAAAGGGCTGGCCGGAGCTGACCCTGGAAAACCTGGCGCGGGTCATCGAGCTCTGGACCAAGATCCCCGCCAGCAGCATCAAGGAGGATGAATTCCAGCGCCTCAGCAAGCTCAACGAGCGCTTGAAAGCCCACATCATCGGCCAGGACGAGGCGGTGGACGCGGTCTGCGCCGCCATCAAGCGCAACCGCGTGGGCATCTCCGCCAAGCGGAAGCCGGTCTCCTTCATCTTCGTGGGCTCCACCGGCGTGGGCAAGACGGAGCTGGTCAAGCGCCTGGCCGCCGACCTCTTCGATTCCCCGGAATCCCTGATAAGGCTGGATATGTCCGAATTCATGGAAAAGCACGCCGTCAGCCGCATCATCGGCTCTCCTCCCGGCTATGTGGGCTATGACGAGGCGGGCCAGCTGACGGAGAAGATCCGCCGGAAGCCCTACAGCGTCGTCCTCTTCGACGAGATCGAAAAGGCCCATCCCGACGTGATGAATATCCTCCTGCAGATTCTGGACGACGGCCATATCACCGACGCCCACGGGAGGAACGTGAACTTTGAGAACACGGTGATCATCCTGACCACCAACGCCGGCAGCGACCACAAGGTGGCCAGCGTGGGCTTCAACCGCAGCCTGACGGAGCAGGGCAAGGAGCAGTCCATGAAGGCCCTGGGCGATTTCCTGCGGCCGGAATTCATCAACCGCATCGACGCGGTGGTCTCCTTCAACCGCCTGTCGGAGGATAATTTCGTGGAGATCGCCCGCCTGATGATGACCGAGCTGAAGGAGAGCATGGCCGACCGGGGCTACACCCTGGCCTTCGACGACGCGCTGCTGCGCTATCTCGCCCACAAGGCCTATTCCGTGGCCTACGGCGCGCGGAATCTCCGCCGCCTCATCCAGACGGAGGTGGAGGACGCCATCACCACCATCCTGATCGACGGCTACGATCAGCACATCACCGCCCTGACCGTCACGGCGGAGGAGGAGAAGGTGAAGATCACGCCCGAGAGCCGGAAAATGATCGCCGCTCCCGTGACTGCGTAATGTAAAAAAACATCCCCGAAGGGGATACCTTAACCGTGCCCGACGGGCACGATATCACACGGCCAAAGGCCGTATATCACCCCGCGAAGCGGGATATCACGCCCGCGAAGCGGGCATATCACCGAGTCGATAAAAATGGGGCGCTGCAAAGCAGCGCCCCATTTTCATCGCTCCTTATCTAAATGCACGATCCTTTTTCGGAGGCTGTCGCAGAATTCCGCGGCGGCCTCCATTTTCATTCCCTCCGCCAGGATGCGCAGCTTTCCTTCCCCCAGGCGGCGGACCGTGGCGGTGCACGCCCCCTGATGCAGCCGGACGCCGGACACCGTTTCCGCACCCGCGTCCCCGGACAGACGCCGCAGCACCGCCGTTTCCGGCCCGTCCAGGCGCAGCACCGCCTCCCGCGTGTGGTATTCCGGCATGGAATCCATGAGCGAAGCGAGCTTCCTTTCCTCCCCGGCCTCCCGCAGGCGGGAAAACAGGCGCAGGCTCAGGTGCAGGGCGTCCCGGCACCAGGGAGAAGCGCGCCGCAGCTTTCTGGCCTCCTCGCCGTCCCGTTCCAGGCGGTAGACCGTGCCGTCATACGCCTGCGCGACGGCTTCCGCCAGAGCGGGGGCGTCGTAGGGGAGGACCACGGCCCTTTCCCCGGCGCGCAGCTCCGCTGCCGTCAGGGCACAGAGCAGCATGCCCCAGGGCCAGACGCGGCCCAGTTCGTCCACCGCCTCCAGGGTGAAGCCATCCGCGTCTGCGCGCAGCTCCGCCACGCCCGCTTCCGGGGGACAGACCTCCGCCCCGGCGCGCAGGAAGCCCCGGCGCAGAAGCGCGGGCGCGCAGGCAAGGCGGAGGGAGCGCAGACTGCCGCAGCCCAGATCGGAAGAGCGT
>JAEEGI010000469.1_pt1 | contig 125091 bp, 91 predicted proteins | sample 8958751 | NCBI WGS metagenome assembly JAEEGI01 (sample SAMN16246545, study PRJNA631951) | gut metagenome | biome: gut microbiome; feature: rumen; material: KS-attached | host: Bos | place: Iran: Karaj | collected 2018-10 | reverse complement strand
TTTCCTTCATACCGTACTCAAGTTGCAGTCCACTGTTCTCATCATTCCGCAGTTTCCATCCCAATCCCCTGATTTGCAACGATTTTTCCGCTTTTCTCCTCTTTTGTTATCCGATGGCTGGTTTTAACTTAAAAAACAGTCAAAAAGTCGTTGAAAAATGACCGAATTTTAATGATTTTGACTCAAAACTTGCAAAAAATAGTCGATTTTTGCCTGTTTTTTGATGCCTTTTTGCCACTTTTTAGGTCGAAAAAGGCCGTTTTTTGCCAAAATCTACCATCTACCACCAATCTACCACCACCGCGCAAGTCCTTTATTTAAAGGCATTTTAGAGGGGTTGTGGTAGAATGGTAGATTTTTCTCGAAAATGAAAATTTTACAGAAATGGAGTAATAGCCTCAAAAGACAAGGGGCACCGTTGGGCGGTACCAACGTCATCTTGCACCCGTTCCAAAGTCATCTTCGGGTGCTTCCGACGTCATCTACGACCTGTTCCGATGATACTTTACCCCCCTAAAGTATCATCGGAACGATTGCAAAACGCCATCGGAACGGGTGCAGGGAATGTCTCGGACGACCCTAAAGTGACATATCTTACAGCACCGCTGATTGAACATCAGAAAATCACTGGGATATTCTTGGTTGTGAAACAAAGTTAAAATAGTTCTATTTTGTACAGAAAACCACAAAAATGTTTGTTTTCTATACGAAATATTACTATATTTGCACCGTGTAAAGACAGAAATAATAAGATGACGCCGTTTGAGAACATAGGCAATATCCCTTTTGACGTTAATGTGCTAAGTGCGGTTTTTCCCAATAACAAGCATATTAACGAGAAGGCGCGTGCGCTCGAAAAGAATGGCCAGATTATACGCTTAAAGAAGGGGATGTACGTGGCCAGTAAGATGGAGACTGGTAAGGAACTGTCGAAGGAACTGATAGCCAATCATATCTATGGGCCATCGTATGTGGGCTGTGAGTATGCCTTGCGCTATTATGGTTTGATTCCAGAACGTGTGTATCAGGTTACGTCGCTCACCACCAAGCACTCCAGGGATTTCGAGAATGCTGTAGGCCGTTTCAGTTATCAGAACTGCTCGCCAGAATACTTCGCAGTTGGCGTAAGAATAGAGCAGGCCGATGGTATTAGCTTTTTGATAGCGACACCCGAGAAGGCTCTTTGCGATGTGATTAACTTTAGCAAGTGCCTGAATCTACGCTTCATGAAGGATGTCGAGACCTATCTTGAGGAAGACATCCGTTTCGATACTGATGCACTTGAGGGGTTTGATATCGAACTTTTGGAACGATGTGCCTCAGTAAGCCGTAGGCAGACGAGTATTAACGCATTGATTAAGTATATTAAGCATGTCAGACATCTTTGAGCAAATGCTAGCGCAGCATACTATCGCAGGCGATAACGACAGGAAGAATGCCCTCTATGAGGTGATGCAGCAGGTAGTACTGAGTGGTCTGTATCGTGGCGGCTTCTTTAAGGAGGCAGCCTTCTATGGTGGTACGTGCCTCAGGATATTTCACGGACTGAGACGCTATTCTGAGGATATGGATTTCTCTTTACTAGAGAAGAATCCCAATTTTACGCTCGAGACCTATTTCCCAGCTATTATCGAAGAAGCTCGCCTCTTAGGGCGAACAGTTACTATCACCAAAAAGGACAAGCATACCTTTGGCAAGGTAGAATCAGCTTTCCTGAAGGACAATACTGATGTGTATAATCTGACGTTTCAGACTGAAAAGACGTTGAAGATAAAGATTGAGGTGGATACCAACCCACCACTTGAATTTGCTACCGAACAGAAGCTGCTAATGCAGCCCTTCTCGTTTACCACACGTTGCTTTACACTCCCTGATCTATATGCAGGAAAAATGCATGCTCTCACATTCCGGGCATGGAAGAATCGCATAAAGGGGCGCGATTGGTACGATTTCGAGTGGTATGTGCGAAATCGTGTAGCGTTGGATTTTGAGCATCTAAAGGTCAGGACAAAGGAATTTAATGATATCGACCTTACCAAGGAACTATTCTTAGAACTCCTAAAGGAACGAATTTCTAAAGCAGACATCAACGCAGTGAAGGCTGATGTCATCCCCTATATCATCGACAAGCGCGAACTCGAGATCTGGTCGAATGATTACTTCCTGCAACTGGCTGATATGATTGTGTTTAAGGGGTGATCGAGGACAGTCCATAATCACTGAGAGTGATAAGGGGTGACGGTATATGTTGCCACATTTAATGGTAGCAATTACTACTATTAATGGTAGCAATAACAAACCTTAATAGTAGCGATTGCAACTATTAATAGTAAAACTCAGACAAACCAATAGTTCGGTTGCTTCGAGCTGAATATGTCAGGGACTGGTACCTGACATGTTTTCTAATTCTCCAAATTTCCATTCCAAAAGGTTGAGAGGATGGTCAAAAGCCTATCCTCTTGATTCTGAAGAAGTAATTAACTGCCTTTTATTACTTTATATCTTCTTTGAAGGGCCACTAACACGCTACGCTCAGCCAAGGGGTTGAGACCTTTAAATGTAGTATGCTGTTTCAGCTCATCCAATGGCATTTCCAACAATAGTTTTGCGATACATTCGTCAGCAAAAGAATTGGAAACAACATTAACTCCTGTAAAATCAAGGACAACTTTGTCATTCCCTTTGATAAGTGGCAATAACTCTTGTCTGATCTTTTGCCCCATATCGCGGGTTCCAAAGTCGGTACCGTATTCTATGAATTTAAATTCTACCATAATGATTCCAATTCTTCTGTTTCAACAAACGTTTCGTTATATTCACTGGCAGCATCTGCTCTGTGGTCAACAATCTGGCTTGGGTCAATTTCTTCTCCTGTGCCTATCTCCATATAGATTAGTGTACCTTGCCAAAGGCCGTTCTCAATAATCTCAGTATGCCCATTTTGGGTGATAAGTTTATGAGAACCAGAATGAAGGATAAACTCTTTACCGATATTGTCAACCAGTCTTGATGTAGTATATAGTCCAAATCCCATTCCCTTACCATCAGTAATCTTATCTTCAAGACACATTTTCAGGGCTTCTGGCTCCGTGATATTTTCGTAGTCTTTGTTTTGTGCAAGAGACGCCTGAATGCCCATTCCGTCATCGGCAATAAGAACACGCAAAGTCTTCTGCTTGTCGTCATAGTAAGTGATAGCAGTTCCTAAAGGCTTACCAGAATGGATATGAACGTTGTCCATCATCTCATAAAGGCAGTAGCTTAGTGCCTGAAGCACACTGACTTCAATTTCGAAATGAGAGGTCATAGCATTAATAACGTCTTTGTACACAGTATTTAGGGTCTGTGCGTCAAACACGTCTATCGAGACATTCTGAGCCCCTTTGAAATAATTATCCAACAAGAATGCTACATCCATGATTTCGACTTTTTTGCTATAATCTGTTTGCAAAGATACAAACTATTTTCCAATTCACCAAATTTCCATTCCAAAATGGTTGAGAGGATGTTCTTACAATATACATTATCCCCAGAATGTGCCCATGAAACAGTAATTGCCGAATGGGTCTTGGATGATATAGGCAAAGGGATGGTCAGCATAGAAGTAGGTCTCTGTGGGATTCATCTTTTCGCTTAGCGTTACAAAGGAACCTGATGTGATGGCTCCTGCTCTCGTTCCGTCTTCGTCTAAGATGATTTTGGTTTTCTGCGTGATGTCGCTAATTTTCATGGGAGCTGCCTGAGCTGCACCCAGTACGGCAGAATTGCTGAATAGCTTGCTGATGCCTAACGACGCAAAATACTCACTGGCTTTGAAAGAATACGCTACTTCAAACTTGGGTAACTTGATGTGGACGATGTCATAGGTCTTTAACATGAATATCGCATTTCTCAGCCTCTCTCCATCAAGAGATTTAAGTACTGCCGACAGACCGTCTTTTTTCTCTGGCAGAATGACATAGAGCGTATAATCTCCTACATAGGGCATGCTTAGCAAAGAGAAATCCTTCATGGCTGCGTAAGTGAAGACTTTCTCTTTATTCGTTTTATTCATCATGTCTACCATCGCACTCGTTCCGTTATAGAAAGGCTCTTTCTTCGTGTATCCTTTATAAAACTCCTGAACCCACCTACCATTAAAGAGGTTGGCTATCAGCAGGTTGGCAGACTGAGCATCTCGTTGCTCGATAGGGAAACTGTTGATAAGTCCTTCTGTTCGTTCATGACACCATCTGTTGATGTCCTGCTGCATTGTGTCATTCATATCGCCTTTGACAACACGTGCAAAATAGTATTGCTCCAATATGTCCTGAAAGGATTCGCTGATGTCCACCGAACTACCAGCCTGAAACAAAGCAGCAGACTGCATATATGACGAAGGTCCCAGGAAGTCGTCTTCCGTGACTGCAGCCTGACTAAGTATCTGTCGACGACAAAATGCATTGATACGCCTAATTGCTGTCGTATCAACTCCCAAGGCATTACATATCTCCTGTCGCGTAGTGCCTGATGCAACATTATTAATAATGTTCAAGGAATAAAACATGCCGATAGTTGAAATGAACACGTTCTTTTCCTGTTCATTCTCAGCAATCTCTTGGAACAACTTCAGCGAGAAGTCGTTCCCTTTACGTATAAGCGTTTTCTCCTCTTGGTAGCTCATATCTGTCTCATCAGAGGCCGACTCTTGTAGACCACCTTTGCATCCCATTGGCAGAATGATCATACAGATGGCCAAGGAAAAATTAATCATACTCTTTTTCATCTTTCATACTTTTTTTAAATAACGGAGTCGTCAGCTGCCTGTCATTTGCGCCCCTTGACACCAACTGGCGACTCCATTCCATTGGATTAACACTCTTGATTGATAAGTATGTCGATGCAAAGATACAAAATAAAAGTCCCTTTGTCAAGAGGCCACATGTGATTGACACAGATTGAAACAATTAAGTTGCTGAAACACAAACAGATGAAGAATCCCGTATTGGCAGCATTGACACACTCAGCAACCCAGTATCTCTAACAAATCACTCACAAATTAGAAGTACTTCGTTATCTTTGCATTGTCGAAGTTGTTCATTTCGTTCATCATACGGACAGCAGAGTCGACGATGGGGAAGGCGCAAAGAGCACCAGTACCCTCGCCAAGACGCAGGCCAAGATGAAGCAGGGGCTTGGCACCAACAATGTCGAGCATGCGCTTGTGGCCACTCTCGTCGCCACAATGGGTGAAGATCATGTAGTCCTGAACGGCAGGATAGAGGCGAATGGCAGCAATGGCACAGGCCGTCATGATGAAGCCATCAACTAATATGATCAAATGTTGCTCGGCAGCACGCAACATAGCACCAATAGCTGCCACCATCTCGAAGCCACCGAAATAGCGAATGATGGCTGATGTCTGATGTTTGATGTCTGAGGGGCATCGCTCTAAGGAAATGCTTAGCACCTCGTATTTATGACGGATGCCATCGTTGTTGAGGCCTGCACCTGCACCAATGCACTCATCCAAAGGGATGTTGCCGAAGAGGTGCATCCAGATGCTGCTGGGTGACGTATTGGCAATACCCATCTCGCCAATAGAGAGGACACAACAGTCCTCAGCGACACAGTCATCGACTAAATCAGCGCCAACCTGAATGGCTTTGTCAAATTCCTCTTCGCTCATCGCTGGTTCATAGAGGAAGTTCTTCGTACCACGTGCTATCTTTCGATTGATAATACCTGGAACGTTCGAAAGGTCATAGTCAACACCCACATCTACCACACGAAGTTTGAAGCCATGCTGACGACAGAACATATTGACACCTCCACCACCACGGGTGAAGTTAATCATCTGCTGCCAAGTAACCTCACGAGGCGAGACGCTGACGCCCTCACGCTCTATACCATGATCTCCACCCAAAAGCAGGTGACAAGGATGCGCCAGCGATGGTTCCAGCGTCTGCTGAATCAGGCATACCTGCATGGCTAACTCTTCCAAACGCCCCAACGAGCCCTTGGGCTTGTTCAGGTTATCTATTTTTTCCTGAATGGCTGTTTTCAGAGATGTATTAACAGGTTGTATATCGAATGCTTTCATTTGATTTTCATTTCTATTCCACTTACCATCAGTATCACTTCGTCTGCTTTCTGTGCAATATACTGGTTCATCCAGCCTTGCAGGTCCGTGAACTTGCGCTGGAGAGCATTGTCGCTGACACCACCCAAACCAATCTCGTTGGTCACAAAGATATAAGTGGCATCATGCTGGGTGAAGGCATCAAATTCACGCTTGGCCTCAGCGAGGATGGCATCGACATTATCGTTGGCCATTAACCAATTCGTCAGCCACAGCGTCACGCAGTCGATGACCACTACCCTACCCGTCAGGTCGTGACGGCTGAGGTATAGCTCCTCCTCGATGTTCGTCCACTCAGGACCACGACGTTCCTGATGGCGACGAACCCGTTCACGAAACTCATCGTCCCATACATGGGCAGTAGCCAGATAGACAGGATTCGTGCTCAGACTCAGCGCCAGAGCCTCAGCCTTCTCGCTCTTGCCAGAGCGCTGACCACCAGTAATAAGGATTATCTTCTTCATAGTGCACAAACGACTAAATAAACAGCGAGTTCAACGAGCAGGCAGACTGCTCCACAGCAGTCGCCCGTATAGCCACGCAGACGATTCCATATCAGCAGATAGAGGAAATACATCGCCAGACAGGGCAGGAAGATGACCAATTCCCATGCCAGCCCCGTATACCACAGATACAAGCCCATCGGCAACAAACCCTGAACAGCCAGACTGATGCTGGCAGGCCACTGCATCTTGCGATAGACGGTCTTGTTCTTCGCCTCCTCTTCCCTACGAGCGTATGGCATCATCATGATGAGTTGGGCTGTCACCATCTTCGCATACGGATCGGCAGCGAGGATGGTCAAGGCTGCCAACGTAGGTGGCAGAGAAAGGAGACAGGCTGCTAACAGCAGTTCATAGAGGATAAGACCCAGGACACCATAGGTACCAATGTGTGAGTCCTTCATGATGGCAAGGATGCGCTCTCGATCGTGTCCGCCACCACCAAAACCATCAAGGAAGTCGGCCAGTCCGTCTTCATGCAGGGCACCTGTCACTAACAGTCTGACAACAATAGCCAACAATACCGCTATGATATACGGCAGATACATGCTACCCACATAGAGCGTAGCAGCCATCAGTCCTCCTGTCAGCCAACCAGCAAGTGGCCAATGCTCCACCACAGACTTATAACACTCCTGTGGAGGCTGGTGCAGTCGCCAGAAAGGCAGTCGCGTAAAAAATATCAATGCCGCCCAGATACGGTCATACCAATGTGTCTGGTCTATACTTGTCTGCATATATTTCTCATTTATTTTGCAAAGTTACAAATATTTTTGTACTTTTGCATACTGAAAGCATTTAAAAATCAATAGAAATGAAGAAAATTGCTATTGGCTATTTAGTATTGGCTGCATGCTTATGCGCTTGTTCAGGAAAGAAAACGACGCAGGCAGATGCCAATGACACCCTTACGACGCAAGGGACGGAGGCCGTCGAGGTGAAGTATGCCACAGGGTTCAGCGTGAAGGACTCAGCAGACATCCGACTGGTGGACATCGGCAAGAAAGACCATTTCGCACTGGTTCGCAACAATAATGTCGAGATTCCTGCAGGCTATACGAAGGTGGTGGTACCCATCCAGAACACCATTTGTATGACGGCTCTGCAACTGTCAAACTTCACCGTTCTTGATGCCCATGATGTGGTGAAAGGCATAACGGGTACGAAGAACCTGTTTAATAAGGACATCCTAGCTCGTGTCAAGGACGGGCGTATCGTGAAGATAGGCACAGAGGGCGAGTTTGATACCGAACTCATCCTTGCCGCCAATCCTGACGTTATCTTCATCTCTCCCTTCAAGCGTGGTGGCTATGAGGCCATCAAGGAGACAGGCATCACGCTGGTGCCCCATCTGGGCTATAAGGAACTCGACCCGTTAGGACAGGCCGAATGGATCAAGCTGGTGGGTATGTTCATCGGCAAGGAGCGTAAGGCCAACGAGCTTTTCGCAGGTATCGAGAAACGCTATAACGAATTAAAGTTGAAAGTTGACAGCTTAGATTTGAAAACTAAGCCAACAGTCACCAGCGGTGAGATGCACTATGGCACCTGGCGTGCGGTAGGTGGCAAGAACTATCTGGCACAGATTTTCCGCGATGCAGGTGCTGACTACGTGGTCAACGACGACGAGGAGGCTGGCGAGAACATAGAATTTGAGAAAATGTATTCCCTCTCTGCCAATGCCGACTACTGGCGCATTCTCAACAGTTTCCCTGGCGAGTTCACGTATGATGCGTTGAAGGCCAGCGAACCCCGCAATGCCCTGTTCAAGGCCTTCAAAGAGAGAAAGGTCATCTACTGCAATATGAAGCTGCAGCCCTACTACGAGATTACCCCCGTGGAACCCGACGTGCTGCTGAAAGACCTCGTTGGCATCTTCCATCCAGAACTGGTAGAGAGTGACTACGAACCCAAATACTACCGTTTACTGAAATAAATGAAGGCTCCAAAGTTTGTCATACTCCTCGCAGCTATCGCTGTACTGCTGATTGTCAACCTGCTCATCGGTACAGTGAAGATTCCCGTCGTTGATGTCTGTCGCATCCTCGGTGGTGGTGGCGATAACGAGATATGGACGAACATCATCTTCAGCAGTCGTCTGCCTCAAGCGCTGACAGCTATTGTAGCTGGTGCAGGACTGGCCGTCAGCGGACTACAGATGCAGACTGTTTTCCGCAATCCGTTGGCAGGTCCGTCGGTTTTGGGTATCAGCAATGGCTCAGCACTGGGTGTGGCCTTTGTGGTCCTGCTGTCTGGACGTTTTGGCGGTGTCGCGTTGAGCAGACTGGGTTACCTTGGCGATGCAGCCATGTCAGTTGCTGCCATCATCGGTGCCTTGGCAGTGCTGCTGCTCATCATGTGGGTAGCCCAAAAGGTAAAAGGCAACGTCACCCTATTGATAATAGGTGTGATGATTGGTTATCTGGCCAATGCCATCATCGGCGTACTGAAATTCCTGTCACCAGAAGACGATGTCAAGGCCTTTGTAGTCTGGGGACTGGGCTCATTCAGTAGGGTCTCTGGCGACGAGATGGTACTGTTCATCGTACTGATGTGCATCCTGTTGCCCTTGGCTTTCCTGCTGGTAAAACCCCTGAACCTCATGCTCTTAGGTGACAACTATGCTGCCAACCTAGGTCTGAATATCAAACGGGCACGCATGCTGATCATTATCTCCAGTGGTGTACTCGTAGCCATCGTCACAGCATACTGTGGTCCCATCATGTTCATTGGTCTGGCAGTACCCCATCTGGCTCGCGCCATCTTCCGCACCAGTGACCATCGTCTGCTGATGCCTGCCACAGCACTCTGTGGTGCTGCACTGGCTCTGCTGTGCAACCTCATTGCCCGCATGCCAGGCTTCGAGGGTGCCCTACCCGTCAACAGCGTCACTGCCCTTGTTGGTGCCCCAGTCATTGCGATGGTTATCTTCCGTCGCAGGAAACACGATTTTGCAGAATAGTATGATGACACGTTTGTTGTTTTCTCTTCTGATAGCAGTACTGATGCTGACCAGTTGTCAACAACAGTCGCCAATGCCACAGCAGAATAGTGTCTATTATTGGCGAACGGAGTGGCACCTGGACAGTGTAGAGTGCGACTTCCTAAAGCAATACGATATTCAGAAGGTCTATTGTCGCTACTTCGATGTGGTGATGCGTAACGACGTACCCATGCCCAATGCCACCATCAGTTTTGCAGAACCTGTTGACCCTTCGCTCAGCATTGTACCCACCGTGTATATCACTGAGGACTGCATGCACAGCGAACATAAAGGACTGGCAAAGAAGATTGTGGAACGTATCATTCAGATGAACGAGACCAATGACGTAAAGCATGTCAAGGAGATGCAGATAGACTGCGACTATACAGGGCGGAGTCTGAAAACCTACTATCAGTTCTTGGAGGATGTGCGCACAACAGCCAGCCAACACAACATGCGATTGTCAACTACCATCCGTCTACACCAGCTGTCAATGGAGGTACCGCCTGTCGACTATGGTGTGCTGATGCTCTACAATACTGGCAATCCTCAGAAATATGCTGAGCGCAACCCTATCCTTGACATCCGCGACGTGATGCCCTATATCAGCAAGTTGGATGACTATGCATTACCCCTGGCTGCTGCCTATCCGGTCTTTCTCTGGCAACGCACCATCTATGGTGTTCACGTGGACCACTGGGTAGAAGCCGACGAGATACTGAAGGTGAAGGATATTGTCGAAGAGAAGCGTCCTGAACTGCGTCGCACCATCCTGACCTATCATTTAGACAAAGAGAATATAAAACGATATACACCAGAAACATATGAAACGATTTATCATCATTAGTCTGCTTACTGCGCTGGTTGGCCGTGCTTTCCCCTGTGCATACCCTGGCACAGACAACTACTACCTGTTCTGCGTCTGTGACAAACAGGAGTTCAGTGACCGCGTCAACAGCATTACCCAGGACAACTGGAAAGCCTACTTAGGTTCGGACAAGCAGTATTACTGGTTTGATGCCGACGAGGTCATCAACTTCGCACAAGGCAAAGGCGATGCGCTGATGGTCAGCTATGTCAAGAACCTGCAGAAATACCTGCAGTGTTCCGATGAGGTAAGGAACGAGCAGTGGGAATATCCCACCAAGGCACAGCTGCAACAGCGTCGCCAGACGTTACAGAGTGTGCGCACCTATGCCTCCAGCAAACTGAAGACCCGTCTGCGTAGTCAGCACGCCCTACTCTACATGCGTTGTAACATGCTATTGGGCAACCATAGTGCCAACGTCACCTTCTGGGAGAATACTGCCAGCCAGTATATCGAGACAGTATATAAAGAGATGATGCAGAATATCTATGCGGGTGCCCTGCTGAAGACGGGACGCCCCAGCGAGGCTGCACGAATCTTTGCCGAACAAGGCGACTGGAACAGTTTGATGACACAATACTACAAGCAGCGTTCCTTTGCTGCCATTCGTCAGGAATACCTGCGCGATGCCAACTCGCCCGTACTCCCCTTCTTGTTGGAGGACTTCGTCAACAACAGTCAGGAGGCTTATGATGCTGAGCATCATGATGGTGTACCTGGCAAGCTGTTCGTTCGTGACATCCAGCGCAGTGAGGCACAGGAGATGATACGCTTTGCAGGCAGTGTGGTGAAAGAAGGAAAGACCGAGGTTCCTGCCCTGTGGAAGTCAGCGCAGGCCTGGCTGGAGTATTTCTTTGGCGACCGCAAACAGGCACTGGCTGATGCCAAGGCTGGCACCACGTTGGAGGGTACGGAACGCATGAAGGACGTGGCACGCATCATTTATATGTATGTCAAGGCTGATGTGGAACCCATCAACAGCAACTTCGACAACTGGCTGGCTGGTGAACTCAGTTGGCTGAATGAGCACCTGGCCGACTACTATTATAACAGAAGCCGTGCACGACTCCTCAACTGTGTGGTAGGCGAGAAATATGCCAAGGCCAACCAACCCTATATGTCGGCAGCGCTCTACGCCATGAACAATTCAGAATGTGCCTTTACACTGGTAGATACCATGAAGGTGGAAGACCTGTCACAGTATCTGAACTACGTCAACAGCCCTGCCCAAACGCCACTGGAGAAAGTAGTGAAAGACCGTCTGAAGATAGACGAGGATCGTCTGAACGACCTCATAGGCACCAAGTATGTGCGTGCCTGCTGGTGGGAGGATGCCATCTTTTGGCTCAACAAAGTGCCATTGTCATACTATAACCAAAAGGGTTATGCCGTCTATGCTGCCAATCGCTGTTATACCGTGGAGCCTTGGATCAAGCGCCAGTGGCTGAAATCCGACTTGGAGTGGAATCACGACGAGATACACCTGAAGAGTAATCCCAAACTGGACTTTGCCATGGAGGTGCGTCGCATGGAGGGCGAGATGTACGATGCCAGCGGAGAGCCCTTATATCAGCTCTGTTATGACTTGGCTATACGCTATGCCCAGGCACACTTTACGGGCGATTGCTGGTTCCTGACGCACGATGGAAAGAGTGTCAATGATGTACAGAGACCTAACGAGAAAGACTTTGCTGCCAAAGCGCTGTTTATGTTGGAAAAGGCTGCGATGAGCAAGAATCCCCGTCTGAAGGAGAAGGCACTGTTTGCGATGACCTACAGCATTTTCTACCCCCAAACGACGTGGTACACGATGGAGTGGAATGACAGCAAACGCGACTACGAAATGTTGGTACATCAAAACTCACCACAGTATGCAGCCTTGAACAATCTGCTGCGCTTTGAACGTGCTAACAACAAGGTTAGCGACTACGTGTCGCTCTGCGACGAGTACAAGACCTTTGCGCAAAGGCACTAAGTCACAACAGATTCTTAATATCCAGCAAGCGATCTACGACAAATGTGGGTCGCTTGTCTGCTTCTTCTGGATTAACTTTCCAACGATTGAAGAGCAGTGCATCGATACCAGCATTGAGTGCCCCTTGGATATCCGTCTGCAGGTTGTCACCAATCATCAGGGTGGTCTCCCGTTCGGCACCCGACACCTTCAGGGCATAGTCGAAATACAAGGGCGATGGCTTGTTGACACCCGCATCCTCACTGAGGATAATGGTATCGAAATAGTCCGTCAGTCCACATGCCGCCAGTTTCTTGTATTGCACCTCATGGAAACCATTACTCGTCATGTGCATACGATAGCCCTGCTGCTTCAGATAGTCCATCAGTTCATGGGCACCCTCCACCACCCCAGGCTTGCTGGAGCAAAAATCTAAAAAGACATCACTCATCTCTAAGCATAGCTCTTCGGTAACGGGTAAACCGTCTCCTGCGGATAGTGGACGACGGAAGCGCTCTACGATGAGGAACGGACGCGTAATTTCGCCTTTCGAATAACGTCCCCAAAGGTCGATATTAGCAGCCCAATAGGCATCGTAGAACACCTTCGGGTCAGAGAAGTAGCGCTCCAGATGAAAGTGTTCAAAGGTTTCCCTCAGTGCAATGACAGCATTGCCATAGGTATCATACAACGTGTCGTCAAAGTCGACAAACAAATCCTTATATTTCATAGATTTTTCCATTATCATCAATCAGCAGAATGGTTAATTGTCCATTGGGCAGCAGTGGTTTACAGTGCTCGTAGCAATGCCTAATCACTGTGTGAGCGAATTCCGTTCGCTCACCTTCTGGAATCCGTTCCCACAGTTCTCGTGCCAACGTGATGTCGCTGATGTCTATATCACAACCAGCCTCATGCAGCATCTGCAGGATAAACGCCTTGTTCATCGTTGCCTTCTTACTATGGGTATCCAGATGTCCCTCAGCCAGTTTCACGGCTTTGCCCAGCATCACGCCCAAGGTAACATTCTTGATTCCTATCTCATTGGCTATCTTCAGCGTCTCACCAATATAGTTGCCATACTCGACAAAGGCTTGTTGGGGAAGTTCAGGATAAAGTGCTTTGACAAAGCGTTCACTCTTGCCACCACTGTTAATAACTACCCTATCCGTTCTGCTGGCCAAAGCCACCTCCATACATTTACGGATAGAGTCGATGAATGCTTCTTCGCTGAAAGGTTTGACAATACCACTAACACCAATAATCGAGATACCGCCCTCAATACCGAGACGGGGATTGAACGTTCTCTTTGCGATCTCTTCGCCTTGAGGCACGGAAATCGTTATACGAACGTTCTCCTTGATATTATTTCGCATCATTTCCCGTGGTCCTTTGTTAATGGCTGCCTCGCCTGGAGGATAGTCAAAGCCGGGAAGTGTAAAACGCCCTACTCCAATACCACCACATATCTCAAAACGAGATGCTTTTTCCACTTTCACCCTCACTTCAATACCATTGGTCACATCAGGGTCGTCGCCAGCCTCCTTGATACAATACGCATACCCGTCGCCATAACCAACGGGAACGGTAATTGTTTCACCATTGGGCAACAGTACAGGAACCTCAGCAGGTGTCTCATCAAACAGCAATCGCTTTGTAGCAGCAATGGCAGCAGCAGTAGCACATGTTCCAGTTGTCAGTCCGCTATGTAGTGGATAGAATTCCGGCAATAGCTTTTCAACCATTCTTCTTAATCCATAAGGACCATTGACACTGTTCTCGAAATGAGACTCCGGCCGTTTCAAGACGATTATCCGCATGCCTTTGGCTTTCGCTTCAGCAACCTTCTCGCTAAAGCCACCACTCTCACCGCTTTCCTTCAACAGGATGGCATCAGCATCGGGCATGACCCCATCCTCATAGAAACAAAGTTGGTTGTCCGTTGCCCCTTGTTGATGCGCCAACAGAATACTGCTCTCACGATTCAGAATTCTATAGACAACCTTGATGCCTTTTTCTTCCAGAGGTTTCAGCTTGCTAATACTTTGCACACCCGTAGTGGCAAGTAGCGTTTTAATATCCGTAGGTACCTGTGAATAGTCGTCAATCCACGAATTCTCAGCATCACGAGGCGGATAGATGCGTTCGTAGCGAACGACTGGTATCTGCAAGGAAGAGGCTACAGAGATAATCGTCTCATGCAGCACTGACGCAAAGGGGTGTGCGGCATCAACTATCAATCGGATGCCGTGCTCACGACAGAACTCACACATCGCCTCACCATCCAACGCACCATCGATGCGCTGACCATGATGCAACGTGATATCCTGCTCGCCCGTCTTGGTACTGTAATAATAGGTGGAGCCACCCTCTTCCAGCACCTCTGTGGCCTTGCGACCTTCCGTCGTTCCTCCAAATACCAGTATCATGCGTACAAAGGTAATAATAATGTTGCGCACAACCAATACTTTTTAATAAAAAAGTTGTTTCATCATACGCAAAACGCACAAAAAAATCGGATAGTGTATGGTTGTTTGGGAAAAATTACCTATCTTTGCAAAGCGCAAGTGTGCAGGCAGATATTACAAAAGTAAAAAACAATAATGAACCACTATAAGTATTACATAAAAATCTGTTTCCTATTGTTTGTGCTGAGCGTGAATGGCGTGACGGCCCACGCTGCCGATGACAATGAAATCATCGAGTTTCAGGGCGACCACTATGTCATTCATGTGGACAGAATGCATCCCGACAGCGAAATGAGCCTACTGGATGTATTGAACACCTGTCCCGAATTTTTGTCGATTAACGGCAAGAAGATAGACCAAAATTATGCTTTGCGTGTTGACAACATTACCCTTAACACTGATTTCGAAACATTCTTAGCCAATGTGAAGGCTTGTGAGATAGACCATATCCAGATTTGCACCTACACCTCCGTAGCAAAAGCTGTAGGCGGCACGAAAGGAGTGATAGACATCTATTATCGCGACGATGTCAAGACCGACGGCAAGGTGGCACTGACAGGTAGTACCTACGGCAACGGCATGATGTATGCCGACGTGGCAAACAAGAGCGAGAAACTCACCATGCACGCCTATGCTATGGGGCGCAGTTCCTATGGCAAGGCTTATCCCACCGACGGGTATAAGATGACTGACCGTGGGGTGGCAGAGAGCATGCATCTCAGCTTAGACTGGAAGATTAGCAAGAACGACAGGCTCTTCATCAAGGCTTATCAGAAGTTTGATAAATCTAAACAAAAAATCTACAACCCCGATTTTGTCAAGGACCATCCTTACTATAACCGTTATATAGGTCTCGTATTGTCTTACACGCACACCTTTAGAAACGATGCCATCCTCATCGCTGAGACAGGTTGTGACTACACCAGAGAAAACAACGATGGCTCCAAGATGGGCGACTGCTATTCTTACGGCTTCATCGAATTCGACACTCCCCTCTTCACCCCCGGCCTTTGGTTGATGCTTGGTGCTGAGATGGACCACGAGAATACCTGGAATATCGGTAAAAACCGCGTGCAATACTTGAAGACCGACTTCTACGTACAGCTCGACTATACCCACGGTCCTTGGGTGCTGACACTCGGTGACCGCTATCGTATGATGAACTACTGGAACCGCCAGTACAACTCTGAAGACCATAGCATGTGGACGCACGAGCGCAACAACCACTGTTATCTGGCCAGCGTAGGCTACAAGGTAGGGCGCAGTTTCTTCCAGGCGCTGTTCGCACGCCGCTTCTTCATGCCCGAGATAAGTGACTTCCTGGTGGATGAGACAGCACCAACGACAGCTCTGAAATACGACGCAGACAGCTATAGTACTAATCTGGCACATCAGGGTGTGCTACGCTATTCGTACCAGCAAAAGAATTTCTTCTATCATACCAGCATAGAAGGCAACTGGTACAGCCATCTTCCTGGCCCCAACAAACAGCTGCTGGGCTTCAAGAACTCCGTCTATTGGAAGACCGGTCCTTGGGAACTGACACTGGGTGCAAACTACTATTATCAGCACCGGGATGCTGGTGTAGACACAGCTTCAGACCATGACAACTTCGTCACGCTCAAGGTCGCACCAGTCCTTAATCTTCCTCAGGGGCTACGTCTGTCTTCGACACTTCTCTACAGCAGCCGTCGCTCCATTGATAATCAACATGCTCACCTCTTCGCCACCATCAAGGCAAACAAGCAGTTAGGCAAAAAGTGCAATATCTTTGCTGAATTCCACGATATGGCAGGATATGTTACAGGCGAATGGTCGCAGCTCGCAGGCCTTTATCAGAGCCGTGCATTGAGTGTAGGTGCCACCTTCTACCCTTTCAAGAATTGAAAATTTGAAGCATTGAAAAGATGAAAATAGAATCGAAATTAGAATCCGTAAAACCGGGAAAACCCAAACGGCTGACATACATCTCGCTGATAGCTGTACTCTTGTTTATGGGCTATTTGAATTATGCTGTTGTCTTCAACGGCATGCAAGTAAAGGATACCGTATGGGCTCTGACACCACCCCTCATCGCCATCTCGCTAGCACTGATTACCAAGGAGGTGTACAGTTCGCTATTTCTTGGCATACTGACGGGCGCTCTGCTCAATGCGAGCTTCGAACCAGTGGGAAGCCTCGAGCAACTTTTCCCTAACGGCATCATGACTGTGCTGTCAGACAAGTGGAACGTAGGCATACTCGTCTTTCTAGTCATCCTTGGCACAATGGTGCAACTGATGAACCGAGCGGGCGGCTCAGCGGCTTTCGGCACATGGGCCTCCAACCGTATCAAAAGCCGTGCTGGGGCGCAGTTGTCAACTATGTTGCTGGGCTGCCTGATTTTCATTGACGACTACTTCAACTGCCTGACTGTAGGTTCCGTCATGCGTCCTGTCACTGACAAGCATAAAATAAGCCGTGCCAAGCTGGCCTACCTCATCGACTCCACGGCAGCACCCATTTGCATTATTGCTCCCATCTCGTCATGGGCAGCAGCGGTAGCAGGATTCGTCAAAGGCGAGAACGGCCTCAGCATCTTCATTCAATCCATTCCCTTTAACTTCTATGCGCTGCTTACCATGTTGATGATGGTCCTCATCATCTTTATGAAACTAGACTATGGACCTATGCTACTTCATGAGAACAATGCCCGCAAAGGCGACCTTTTCACTACCAACAATAGCAAGCAGACCAACGAAGAGAGCAAAAAGGAAGAAAAAGTCGGTCGGGTGTCAGACTTAGTCATTCCCATCGCATGTCTCATTACCGGTTGTGTCATCGGCATGATTTACACAGGCGGTTTCTTCCAAGGCAAGGACTTCATCGATGCCTTTGCTGGTAGCGATGCCTCAGTGGGGCTGGTGTTGGGCTCTTCCGTAGCGCTCGTTATTACTATTGCCTACTATTTGTTGCGCCAGTCACTGACGTTTGCCGAATGCATGGACTGTCTGCCGGAAGGTTTCAAGCAGATGGTTCCCGCCATGCTAATCCTGACGTTTGCATGGACGCTGAAAAGCATGACCGACAGTCTGGGAGCAGCAACCTATGTCGCTAGTGTAGTGGAACACTCTGCAGGCGGACTTATGGGAGTACTGCCTGCCATCATCTTTATTGTTGCCGTTGGTCTGGCCTTTGCCTCCGGTACGTCGTGGGGCACGTTTGGCATACTCATCCCCATCGTGGTATCCTGTTTCCAAGAGGTTGACCCGCAACTGATGATTATCTCCATCTCAGCCTGCATGGCAGGTGCTGTGTGCGGTGACCATTGTTCACCCATCTCCGATACCACCATCATGTCGTCGGCTGGCGCACAATGTGAACACCTAAACCACGTCACTACTCAGCTGCCATACGCACTGACGGCAGCCTCTGTATCGTTCTTCACGTTCCTCGTGGCAGGTTTCACAAAGAGTGCGGTGATATCTCTCGTTTTCGGCATCGTAGTGCTGATCCTGATTCTGATGTTCATCCGCCGCACACTAAACAAACAACAACTCCCGCACCAGTGAAGGTACGGGAGCTGTTGTTTTGTAATGGTTCCGCTTTTACAGCAGAGCCTGAATCTTCTCCTCAATCTTGGCCTTGGGTTGTGCACCAATCAGTTTGTCAACAACCTGACCACCCTTGAAGAAGAGGATGGTAGGAATGTTACGGATGCCAAACTCAGCAGCCAGATCCTCGCACTCCTCCACGTCGCACTTAGCGACTGTTACCTTACCGTTGTAGGCCTCAGCCAGTTCTGCAATAACGGGAGCAATCATACGGCAGGGGCCGCACCATGTTGCCCAGAAATCAACTACTAATGGCTGTGCGCCATTCTTCAGGCTCTCGAAATTCTCAGTTGTTACTGTTACTTCCATAATTTCAATTTACAATTTGACAATTTACTATTTATTCTCAATTTAACTACTGCAAATGGTGTGCCATTAATTGATTTTGTAATCCAATGCTGGCGATTGTTCGATATACTGTATTAGTTCACTCTTCACGTCTATCATCTTGGTAGTACTCTTCAGCAGCACATGATTCTTACCCGTCAGATCGTGCAACTGGAAGAAGAGCTTCGTCTTACCAGGATGGGCAGCAATCAGCTCTCCCAATTCCGTCACCACCTGATCATCCAAGAGGTCGGACGTCAGCGAGATGGTGATGCGGTCAATGGCACGTTCCTTAATGGTCTGTAGGAACTCAACACCCGTAATGCCGAGGTCTTTCGGTCCGTCAGGGTTATACGAGAAACGAGGCTTCACCTTACCTGTGACATAGACCGAGGCACCCACGGTGAAGAATCCCGACTTGTCACCCCACGTCTCACCAAACAATGCCAACTCGCCAGAGCCAACAAAGTCTTCAAGGGTGACGATGCCGAAAGGTTTACCCGTCTTCGTAAAGCCAGTACGTACTGCTGTAACGATACCACCGATGGTAACATCCTCGCGACCTGCCAGATTACCCACATCTGCCAATTCGTCACAACGCGTATTACATAGGTTGTCGAGTACTATCTTATATTCGTCCAACGGATGTGCTGACAGGTAGATACCGACCAATTCGCGCTCCTTGTTAAGACGTTCGATATCACTCCAACGCTCCTCACTCTTCGGCAACGTAGGTGTTTGTATCTCCAACTCATCGAAGGCGCCAAACAGCGAGTTCTGTGCCTGCTGCTTCTCCGTCTGATAGAGCTGACCGTAGCGCATCACAATCTCAATAAAGCCCTCACCCTTATTATTCGTTGCAAAGAAATCCTCACGACGATAGCCAAAGCTGTCGAAGCCACCACTCAGCGCTAATGCCTCAAAAGCCTTGCGGTTAATCTGACTGAAATTGATGCGTTGTACGAAATCAAAGATATCCTTATAGACACCATTTTTCTCGCGCTCATCAATGATAGCCTGAGCCACATTGTCGCCCATACCCTTGATGGCAGCCAGTCCGAAACGTATCTCACCCTTCTTGTTCACACCGAACTTCTGGTACGACTCGTTGACATCAGGTCCTAGCGTGGCAATACCCATCGCCTTACACTCATCCATGAGTTTCGTGATTTCCGTTATCTGGTCACGACGGCGACTCATGATAGCTGCCATGAACTCTGCAGGATAGTTGGCCTTGAGGTAAGCCGTCTGATAGGCCACCCACGAGTAGCAGGCTGCATGTGACTTGTTGAAAGCATAGGAGGCGAATGCTTCCCAGTCGCTCCATATCTTGTCGAGCACCTTCGGGTCGTGACCGTTCTTCTTACCACCCTCAATGAACTTGGGTTTCATGGCGTCGACGATATCCTTCTTTTTCTTACCCATGGCCTTACGTAGCGCATCGCTCTCACCACGGGTGAAGTCAGCCAGCAAACGCGAGAGCAACATCACCTGCTCCTGATAGACGGTGATGCCGTAGGTATCCTTCAGGTATTTCTCCATGACGGGGATATCGTAGGTGATAGGCTCCTCGCCATGCTTACGACGAATGAACTGAGGGATGTAGCCCATAGGTCCTGGACGGTAGAGGGCATTCATAGCGATGAGGTCCTCGAAGACAGTGGGTTTCAGTTCACGCAGATACTTCTGCATACCTGCCGACTCAAACTGGAACGTACCGATGGTGCGTCCCTGCTGATAGAGTTCGAAGGTCTTGGGGTCGTCAATGGGAATGGTATCCAAATCGACATCAATACCGCGTGTCTGTTTGATAACGGCACAGGCCTCCTTCATCTCGGATAGCGTCTTCAGGCCGAGGAAGTCCATCTTAATCAGACCCGTCGATTCGATGACGTGACCATCATACTGCGTACAGTTGGTCTTCACATCCTTGAAGTCGGGGTCATCGGCAGTAGACACAGGCACCCAATCGCTAATCGGGTCGCGACAGATGATGAAACCACAGGCATGGATACCCGTACCACGAACGGTACCTTCCAACATCTTCGCATATTTGATGGTATTAGCCAAAGCTCTATCAGGACTAGCCTCAGCATCCTGCAACTCACGCACCGCCTTGATGGCATTGGGCAAGTTCATCTTCGGTGTCTTACCATCCACATCGGGAAGGCGGTCGGGAATAGCCTTACACAGGGCGTTGACCACACCCAACGGCACCTTCTCCACACGGGCCACATCCTTGATAGAGTTCTTCGTAGCCATCGTGGCATAAGTGATGATATGTGCACAGTTTTCATGACCGTACTTATCCTCCACCCACTTCAGCACCTTACCTCGACCATCGTCGTCGAAGTCGGTATCGATATCAGGCAGTGAGATACGGTCGGGATTCAGGAAACGCTCAAACAGCAGGTCGTACTTCAACGGGTCTATCTTCGTGATACCCAAGCAGTAAGCCACAACGCTCCCAGCTGCTGAGCCACGACCAGGACCAACCATCACACCCAACTCGTCGCGGGCAGAGTTGATGAAGTCCTGCACGATGAGGAAGTAACCTGGGAAACCCATCGTCTTCATGATGTGCAACTCAAAGCGCACACGGTCGTCGACCTCCTTCGGAAGTGGTGTCCCATAGCGACGGGCAGCACCCTCATACGCCAGCTTGGCCAAATAGTCGGCCTCAAACTTGATACGGTATAGCTTGTCGTAACCACCGAGTTTCTTGATTTTCTTCTCACCATCCTCCTGTGATAATGGGTTTTCCCCATTTTCATCAGAGGTAAACTCACGGAACAAGTCTTCCTCCGTAAACTTCTGGCGCCACTGTTCCTCCGTACCGAACTCCTCAGGAATGGGGAAGAACGGCATGATAGGGTCGTGGTCAATGCTGTATATCTCTATCTTATCTAATATCTCAAGAGTATTCGACAGTGCTTCAGGGACATCCTGGAAGATATCGTTCATCTCCTCACGGGTCTTGAACCACTCCTGTTTGGAGTAGAGCATACGCGTGGGATCATCGAGTTCCTTACCTGTCGAAAGACACAACAGGTGGTCGTGGGCCTCTGCATTCTCCTGATCAACGAAATGGGCATCATTGGTACACACCAGTTTGATGCCGTACTCATGCGCCAGTTCTATCAGCACCTTATTAGCCTTCTGTTGCAAGGGATACGTCTCACGGTTGGCACGGATGGTGGGGTCTTTCACCTCGTGGCGCTGCAACTCCAGATAGTAGTCGTCACCAAACAGCCGTTTGTGCCACTCAATAGCTTCACGGGCTCCAGCGATGTCACCTTTCAGGATTTTGGCAGGCACCTCGCCGGCAATACAAGCCGAACAAACAATGAGTCCCTCGTGATATTTCTCTAAGTCCTCACGGTCAGTACGAGGACGCATGTAGTAGCCATCCACCCACGAGTTGCTGACCAACTTGATGAGATTCTTATAACCTTTGTAGTTCTTGGCGAGAACAATCAGGTGGTAGCCACCCTGGTCCTCCTTACCACGGCGAAGCGACTTAGAGCCATGTCGCGAGACGTACATCTCACAACCGAAGATGGGAATGAAGGGATCCAATCCTTCCTTCTTACGTCCCTTGTTGATGCCGCCCACATAGTCGTGGAACTCCTTGATGCCAAACATATCGCCGTGGTCGGTAATAGCCATGCCTCGCATTCCGTTGGCAACAGCCTTATCCACCAGACGTTTGATACTCGACTGTCCGTCAAGTATAGAGTAATAAGTATGTACGTGTAAGTGAATGAAATCTTCCATATTGCGTGCCACACTTCGACCTTTAGGTTGAAGAATTTATGGGCAAAGATACGTCGAAAAGGTGAGAATACCAAAAAAATTCATAATTATTAAGGCGGAAATGTAAAATTCTTCACTATTCACTTTTCTCTTTCCTCTTTTTTTATTACCTTTGCATATTGAAAAAAGCTATTAACTACCTCATGGGAGAAAGAATTAAGAAACTTAAGAAAATTAGAATACATCGTGAAGGCACCAACGAGCTCACACTTAGCATGCTGGCAATAGCCTTGATTGGCATCGGTTTGTGGTATGCCCTCGACACTACCATTCCTTTCTGGATATTTGTCGTCATTTTTGGCGCTGCATGGCTCATGGCCCTCAACTTCTACCGCTGTCCTATCCGCTATTACAATGGTGATACCGACAAATTGGTGGTGGCTCCTGCCGACGGAAAGATTGTCGTCGTAGAAGAAGCTGAAGAGAATACCTACTTCCACGACAAACGCCTCATGATCAGTATCTTCATGAGTCCACTGAACGTTCATGCCAACTGGTTCCCCGTTGACGGCAAGGTAAAGTTTGTCAAGCACTTCAATGGCAACTATCATAAAGCATGGCTCCCCAAAGCTAGTGAGGAGAATGAGCATGCGGATATCATGATTACGACACCTGACGGACAAGACATCCTGTGTCGCCAGATTGCCGGTGCTATGGCTCGCCGCATCGTCACCTACGCCAAGGATGGTGAGGAGTGCTACATCGACGAACACCTGGGCTTCATCAAACTGGGTTCGCGTGTCGATGTCTATCTGCCACTGACTGCTCGTGCTTGTGTGACAATGAACCAGCCCACCACAGGCGACCAGACGGTCATCGCCAAGTTGGCATAATGCCTTATTAGACCTATTAGCCCCATTAGCCCCATGATTAAGAAGCACATTCCCAATACTATCACTTGCCTGAACCTGATTTCGGGCTGCATAGCCACCTATTGGGCATTCCAAGGCGACTACCACATGGCCTTGCTATTCATCATTATTGGTGCGGTATTCGATTTCTTCGATGGTATGGTAGCGCGCCTGTTGCACGTCTCCTCCCCTATTGGCAAGGAGCTCGACTCATTGGCAGACGACATCACCTTCGGTTTTGCCCCCTCTGCCATCATCTTCAGCTACCTATCCCCCATCACCCATCACCTATCACCCATCACCCCTTATTTGGCCTTCATCTTAGCCGCCTTCTCAGCATTACGCTTGGCGAAGTTCAACCTCGATGAGCGTCAGGCATTGGGATTCATCGGACTGCCCACTCCTGCCAACGCCCTCTTCTGGGGAGCGCTGATTGGTGGTTTGCAGGGCTACGATATCCACTTTGAGGGTATCGAGTGGTGCATCATTGCTGGCATCTTCGTTAGCAGCTATTTGCTGGTTAGCGAAATACCCATGTTTGCCCTAAAGTTCAAAACATGGGGCTGGAAGGGCAACGAGATTAAATACATCTTTCTGCTGACCTGCATACCAATGCTCTTTCTGGGCATTTTCGGACTGGCCGCCATCATTGCATGGTATGTCATCCTGTCGGCAGTAAATACCTATATGTTAAACTAACCATCCGTCACTATGTTAAAAGGCTTATTAGGATTCTTTGCCTTTATATTCTTCCTGATAGTTCTCATCTTGTTGCTGGTGGGAAGTTATCTTTATCGCACCTACCGAAAGATACGCATTGCTGCTCAACGTGCTGCTGAACGTCAGGCCCAGCAACACCGAGAGGAAACGGGTCGCCAGCGCCAGCAGTACAGCCAGCGCCAACAGACGCAAAATCAGAGTGCTCAGGGTTTCCAGAACGCTGAGAGAGATGAGCAGCCTCGCACAACCACAACTGCTACTGGCGAGACTATCATAGATAATCGCCATCAAGAGCGCGAAAACAAGAAGATCTTCGACGACTCTGATGGCGAATATGTAGACTTCGTAGAGGAGGCTTGAATCTTGAGACCTAAACTCTTAGTTGTGTACTAAGGTTCCTATCTCTTCGCCATCCATCACCTTCTTGAGGTTACCGACGATGTCCATGTTGAAGACATAGATGGGCAGATTGTTGTCCTGACACATGCAAATAGCCGTGAGGTCCATCACTTTCAGGCCTCGCGCGAGTACCTCTTTATAAGTAATAGCATCGAACTTGGTGGCAGTGGGATCCTTCTCAGGATCGGCAGTATAGATGCCGTCCACACGCGTACCCTTCAGCATCACGTCAGCCTCAATCTCAATGCCACGGAGGCTAGAGCCTGTATCGGTGGTAAAGTATGGAGAGCCCGTACCTGCTGAGAAGATGCAGACATAGCCAGCCTCCATCGCCTCGATAGCCTTCCACTTGGTATAGAACTCACCAATAGGCTCCATGCGGATAGCCGTCAATACCTTGTTCTTCACACCGATAGCGCCCAGCGCACTGCTCAGTGCCAACGAGTTGATGACGGTAGCACACATACCCATCTGGTCACCCTTCACACGGTCAAAGCCCTTCTGTGAACCAGAGAGTCCGCGGAAGATGTTACCACCACCGATGACGATTCCAATCTGTACGCCCATCTCACTCACTTCCTTAATCTGCTGAGCATAGTCGCTCAAACGCTCAGGGTCGATACCGTAACCCTGCTTACCCATCAGGCTCTCGCCCGAGAGCTTCAATAGAATTCTCTTAAATCTTGCCATAGTCTATATAATAAATGTTACTTCCTTAAATGCGTAGCGGCGCTCCTTACCATCTTCGTCGATCAACAGCAGGTGCCCGTCATCCTCTACACCTGCTATCTCTGCCATAAACACACCGTCCTTGTCTGTATATGGATGAAAACCCTTACGACGATAGAGCAACTTCATGTAGCATTCTTTCAAATCGACCCTAAAATCCTGTCGATTGAGGATGTCCTTCAGCAACTGTTCGCGGTCTGTCTCCTGACCTGTAATTTGCCAGAGTGAAACAGGGTTGGGCGCATCGCTATGGAATTCCCGTTGGTTGACGTTCAGCCCTACACCAATGATGCTATCCTTAATGAGATTACCCTTCAGTGTATTCTCTATCAGGATACCCGCCAGCTTACCATTGCGCCAATAGATGTCGTTGGGCCACTTGATGCTGAGATCACCTATCAATTGTCCAAGTGCATCGACGATGGCCAGCGATATAGCCATAGATATCTGAAACTGCTTGTTGGCAGGCAGGTCCTCTGGATGTATCATCAACGAGAACAGCAGATTCTTACCACGCTCCGACTCCCAGCGGTTCGTGCCACAGCCACGACCAGCCGTCTGGTAGTCGGCTACGACTGCCACTGATTCTCCTTTCCTCCCAGGCTCCTTAGAATAATAATCCTTCAGCCACTGGTTGGTACTGTCCGTCTCGTCAATATGAATGATTTTCCAGTTCACATTGCAAAAGTACGAAATATTTGCAAATTTGCAACAGATTATTCTATTTTATTTCGTATCTTTGCCCCAATAACATTAAAAAAACACTATCGACATGAAAGCTAAGCAACATTTTTACAAGGTGACAGTTGTGCTGATGAGCATGGCATGTCTCATCGGCTGTTCAAGCAGTGACTCCACAGAGCAGGCGCCGACGCCACCCGCTCCTGAACTTCCCGTATACCAAAGCTATCTGACTGCCGACGGTCTGCGTGCTGACGCCATCAATTTGACAGAGTTGGCGGCACGTACCCGACTGCTACAGTTGCTTGGCATCAAGATGGCAACAAAAGGCTATACCGACCTTACCTGTTCGACCACAGAATACGATGAGGCCGATATGAAGCGCTACTACGAGGTCTGGCAGAGTCTGATTGACGATAAAGACAAATATGAGGCCTCGCTCACAAGGCTGTCACAGTCGACGGCTCTGGGTACCGAATCACCCACTCGCGCCTGGAACATACCGTTCTTTAGTGGTTTCAAGCTGATTGGATCGTGGGGGAAATCCGCCTCAGCAGGACGCGTCTGTATCATTGCTGTCGCCATGAAGTCGGGTAACATCAATAATCATGCATGGTTGAAAGAGCGCTATGACCTTTTGACCGATGAAGACAGGCATGGCGCCAAAGACTATACGGAGTTTTGGAACAACCTGAGTGCTGGTAAGTATGATACTGCTTCAAACACACTTTTTGCACACATGTATGGTGGACTTTCAGGTGTTGGCACTGCTGACCCGGAATTCTGGGAGACAGCTTATGACTTGGGGATCACCCCCGCAACCAATATCAAGAAGACCCTTGGCCCTATGTTTGAGCCTGCCATGAATCTCATTCTGAATATGACACCTGCCACAACGGTGGTCGCCGAGTGTGGCGAAGTCATCAAGAACACGTCCGACCTGGCCGAAGCTGTCCAAAAGGGTGAAGGCGTTACAGGTGGTGTTCTGAAGGTATCGAGTGCTATAGGCAAGGCGATCATTAACCACTATGGACATATTGAAGGTATGGACAGCGAAGTGGAACAATATATAGAGAATGCTATCAAGGAGACTGGCCTGGGTACCATCAGCGAGACAGAAGACGACATCATCAAGTTCATTGAAGAGAACGACCTCATTAGCAAGGCCATGATGGGTAAGGCTAGCGAGATGGCAGAAGAAGTACTTAAAGAAACTGTAGATGCTGCCACCACGTTTACAGACACTGACAAAGAGTCATCTGCCGACGTTGCCATAGCCACCGATGCAGATGGCGACAGAATCAGTATTGGTACAGCCAGCAAGGACGGCAAGATAACGAACATCGTTCCTGGCGACAAGGACGTTGCCGTCACTGCCGTCGACAAGACTGGCGACAAGCACACCACCGTCACCAATGTCCCGACTGGCAAGAAGAAAGACCTTACCGGTTCTACTGACGAGGGCAAGAAAGCTGCCGAGGACATTACCTGCGAGCTGAACCCGTCGTCACTGACGCTCGATGCTGATGGAGGCACGGAGACGGTCGTCGTTGTTACCAATGCCAAGTACATCATTCCCAAGAGCAATGTGTCGTGGATTAAGGTAGACCAGAATGCGCAGACCGTATTCATCTATTACGACGAGAACCTTCTGCCTGAGATACGCAAGGCAGACATTAGCATCGGTCTGTCCATGGACAACGAGACCGTACTCAAGACCGTCACGCTGTCTGTCACACAGGAAGCAGCCCCCATTCCCGACGACCTGACACTGGACTTCATCGACACTGACAAGTTAATGATTCCATCCATGTGGGGCCTTGGCGTGTTCTTGGTCAACAACAAGAACTATAGCACCATCCATCCTGAGGACATCAAAGTCACGGAAATCAGTGAAGACACTTACAAGGTGGAGGGAACATACGCCAACCCAATGGCCTACGAATACGAGAATGAGATACCCACAGAGTTGACGCTCCAGAAAGACAAGCCCTATGGTCTTTACTATACCATCACCTTCACCATCCAAGCCATCATACCCACAAAACTGGTGGAGAAGAACAATTTTGAAGTCCGTGACATCTATGTCAAAGGCTACCAGAAGGATATTGAGAAAACTTATACTTTGTCCAAGACGAGCGACAGATATAGGGAATTCGAAACCTCTGTATCCCTGGCAGCTCTGAACTGGGGCGAGTATGACGATGGCGAGAGCAAAACCGTAGAGGTAGGTACAGACCACCTAGACGGGCAAAGCTACACAGTCAACTATACCAATAAGGAATGGTTCTACTTTGACGATGGCCAATACCAAGACGACGGAAACGGCAATTATGTCTGGGTTCCCAAATATGTCGTCCGTGACACGATTGAGAACAGAGACGATGGTACCTTCTCCATGTATCTGAAGTGGGAATAAAGAAAATATGGAACAAGAAAATAAAGACGAGAAGTATATGCGCAAGGCGCTGGACGAAGCTCAGCTGGCCTTTGACGAGGGAGAGATACCCATCGGAGCGGTAGTAGTATGCCAAGACCGCATCATTGCACGTGCCCATAACCTTACAGAGACACTGCACGATGTCACAGCCCATGCCGAGATGCAGGCCATCACCGCTGCAGCCAACGAGCTGGGCGGAAAGTACCTCACAGACTGCACGCTCTACGTCACCGTAGAGCCCTGCACCATGTGTGCCGGAGCATTAGGCTGGAGTCAGATACCTCGCATCGTCTATGGCTGTCGTGATGAGAAGCGAGGATACACCGACTATGCCCCCCATGCCTTGCATCCTAAATGTCAGGTTACCGGCGGTGTATTGGAAGACGAGTGTCGCCAATTGATGCAAGACTTTTTCAAGAGCAAAAGAAACTGATGGTTTCTATGCTTGGAACCAATGGTTCCTCCGTTGGAAACCGATGGTTTCTCCGTTGGGAACCAGTGGTTTCTCAATGAGAAACCACTGGAAACCGACGGAGCTTCCAATGGAATCTGCCGTTGGGACAACCGTGACCTATCGTTGTGCACAAAAAAAATAGTGGAGCTACCATTGTGTAGGAGCTCCACTAATATTAATAAAGTACTAATTACTTCACAACGAACTTCTTTCCGTTTCTGATATACAGACCGCGGGTAGGAGTCTTAACCTCACGACCCTGCAAGTCGAAGAAACGGGATGCAGAATCCTTCTCAGTAGAGAATACCGATACGACACCAGTACTACCAAACTCGAAGGCACCTTCTTCACTCCAACGTGATACTGTATTCTCCTCACCAAGAGCACGAACACGGAAGACATAGCGCTTGTTGGTAGCCATATCTGTGAATGTATAGCTGTTATTCTCAGAACTATAGGTCGTTGTCGTAGAGGCACGGCGTGAAACCTGAGCACTACTATTAAGACCCAGCTGCTCAGCAGTCCATGTACCATCGTAAAGACTGAGATAGTTCAAGTACATTTGGCCATCAGGCGAGATAGTGATTCGGTATAAATTGTTCTCCTTGGGTGCCTTAAATGTGAATACCTGCTTACCATCTTTAGATACTTCAAACTCTTGGTCCACTTTGACGATATCGGCAGATGTTCCACCCTCTATTACACTCTCAAAGGTTATAGTTCCATTAACTGTAACATCCGCCTTAAAAGGTGCTGCTCCCATCACTAAGGTCAACTCCTGCGATGATGGAACTCTCCACCAAGAGGGAGTACGCAAATAACCTGCTGTTGTCGACGTACCAATCTTTAGCTTATTGGGTGATGTAAAGAGTTTACTTCCACTCCAACCAGACAATCCATAGTCACCTAACTTAGAACTGATGTCCGTAAAACTGGCTGACTTACTATAACACTTTTCAAACTTATTTTCCCATTGCAATGCTTCACTGGGATCGCTTGAGGCCTTATCTATGGTAGTCAGTTCAATCTCGTAGCTTATTGCACCAGTAACGGCAGACCAGGTTGTAGTGAAAGAGTTGCTGTTCAGCTCTTGAGCCTGTACAAATTGAGGAACATCCATCTCTGGACGGCAGGCCACAAACGATACCGTATGCGCCTCTTCATTCTCAGTGATATTATCGATGGGCTTGCTCATCAGTTTCGTACCGTCTGTATTAGCATTATACAGTGTAGCTGCAGGAGTCGTATAGTTAGTCAGCGAAGTATTGCCTTTGATACCAGGCCAAGGATCACCTGCTATACTATTATAAGAGCGGCTGCCATATTCGTTATCAGCAGCAATGATAGTCATACGCTGATGATCAGCTATTGTGTTCACACTGTTATTTTGCCACGCACTCTCGTTATAGTCCACATGCAGTATCAACAAGCCATGTCCATAAAGACCTTTGTCGAAACTAATAGGCTGACGGTTCTCCAACAGATAGTACTCATTCTTGTTCTTCTCATTATACAGGATGTAGGCCTCTGGCTTTTCAACAAGCGGTGCCATATCATTGACACGCGTCATCGTATTAATCTCAGTCGGCTCCATCCACCCTGAGAACCAGCGCTCATAGCTGGTATATCCTGCAGGAGTATGGGAATCGTCATTGTAGCTACCTGAACACATCACATCCCAGTAGCCCATGCCGTAATTGCTGCCTTTCGTATCATACATATCGGGAAGGCCTAGACAGTGACTAAACTCATGGCAGGCAGTACCTATACCATCAGGATCGCCTCCCCATGTCTTTCCGTCTCCGGCCAATTCTGCCGTACAACCATAGGTGTTAATAGTGACTCCATTATATCTACGAGTAGCATCCTCGGCAGCCAATACCCATTCGTGAGGCCAGATAGTGTTCTCGTCAGCACCCTGAGCCTCAGCATAACCAGCATAGATGATAAACACTTGATCAACAACGCCATCACCATCCCAGTCGTAATTGCGGAAGTTCACGTCTGCTGAAGCAGCATCCACAGCATGAGCAGCCATCAGTGCCGGATGCGTGTCATGATGCAGGTTCTCGCCTTCATCAGTATAAGGCTTACCATAGTACTCCATAGTATTAGGCAGCGTATAAGGACCAACCACATCAAAGTCAATAGTCAGCTGACCATAGCTCTGCTTTAGGAAATAGTCACGTACGGAAGCCGAGTTACCATATCCCGTATATCCTACCTCATTGAAATGGTTGTTAAACACCTGATTGGCATTCGGTGTAGCAAATGGCACATCAGAGAACTGAGCCAAAATGACCAAACCTCTATGTTCACCTGTCGTTGCGCCAGCATCACCAATACGACGGGATGCCCTCTTCTGGCCTTCAGAGGGCTGTACCTTAGAAAGACGAGCCTGTTTATTGGCCGCCCAACGCTCAGCAACCTGATTGTAACTGATACGCACTGCTCTACGGTCAGCACCCAACTGATAAGCATTACCCTCACTATCTTTAAGGAAGGTGTAGTGCTCATCACCACACAGGGTCATCTGCACTGTGGTACCATCTGTGAGTTGCACCGTTTTCTTGACGCCAGGTTTCACGGGAACAGCATTGGCTGCTATTGCGCTCATCACTAGTATAGCAGTAAACAGTAGTTTTCTCATTGTGTAATAATTTCTCAAATAATGATTAATCTTTTAAAAAGGGGAAAAGAGGTGTGCCCAGTTAAGTGGGCGCACCTCTATCTCGTTAGTGTTGATTTCTTTACTTAACAAACTTAGCCGGCTTAGATACCTGACGGATGAATCGCTTGTCAAACTTAACCTGATGGCGTGCATCCTTATATGAAGCGTTAGCCTTTCTAGTATACTTCTTCAGGTTGGTTTCGAAGCGTGCTGCACGACGAGCTGAAGGAGTAACAGCACTCGGCAATACAATCTTCATCTCTCCGTTAGTTCCCATATTATAGTACGATTCGGAATCGGAGAATGTAACATAACCCTGATAGGTATATAACACCTCACCACTCTCTTGATCCTTCTTGTCGAAAGATGGGAATGTCATCACACCATTCTTAAGAGTTCCGAAGTAACCAGCTTGCTTTAATGCTTCATAATAATCAGGACCATAATAAGCATAATAATCGGCACCTACGGTTAAAATACTGATCTCACCATCAGAAGTAAGTGTCAGACCTGTTGTCTGCTCAGGAATATAAACAGCATCAGGATCTTCGGCATGAACAACAATTGACGTTGAGTTATATTGAACAGCATACGGATAATACTCGAATGCCTCACCATAAGGATCTACCAATCTGTAAAGACCTGGAGTCTCCGAATGTTCTTCAATCTCAACCTCGTAGGTTGTAGAAGGATTACCTTGAGTGAACAACGGATATACCAAATCATCAGTATAGAGACCCTTACCAAGAGACTTCCAAGGATTAGCGCCAGAATAATACTCAAACTTAGCAGAAGCAACGAACTTCACCTCGTTCTCGCCAGCATCGTTCTTGTCGATAACAACAAGAAGCATCTGGAGTTTACCCTGCATGTCTTCCGGGAGAGCAAGCTGGATGCGATCATCCTTGGCAACATCAGCAACATCTGTAGCCTCAAATTCGCCAGCGGCAATAGCATCGGCTACTGCTTCAGCATCATCACTCTGGTTAACAATTGCAACCTTCACACTATTAGCAGCCTTAGCATCAGCAGAGAGCTTATAGTCTGCCAATACATATACTACATTTGCAGGATCGGTAAACATACCGGCATAATCCAATGTAGAAGTATAGTCAGCAACCTTAACACCAGGTAAAGCTACCAAGAACTTACCATTCGTGTTAGCATAGTACCAACCATCTTCGCCTCTAGCCAAAAGCAATGTCTTTGTCGGGAAGGTAATCATACCCTTTTCAAGTTTACCAGTGAGTCCATTAGCCTTAGCCTCTTCAAGAGTCATCTGTCCTCTATCGATTCTCAGACCGGCCATACTGTACAAAATGAAGTTACCCTTACCCCAGTCACAACCGGTATCACTTTGTGTGATATATACTGCAGTGGGATCTTCAGCGTGAATATTGACGAAATATTCCTTGGTATCATCATAGTCGCCCTCTTTGTTATATTCATATACCTTACCATAAGCATTGACCAGACGATAGTAGCCAGGAGCCTCCTGAGCCTCTCTAATTTCTACTTCGTACACCACATTGTCAACACTATACAAACCAGTAATGTAGTCGTCACGATAAGTGGCTTTACCAAGAGAAATCCAGTTGTAATCCTTAGCAATTGTTACCTTGGTAGCAAGCTTATAGGCACCAAGCTTTGTCAGGTAAATAGCATAGTTCGTAGAGTCAGCCAAGAACTTAGCTGAGTCTGCAGCGGTAGCCTCCGGAGTAAGCGGAGTAGGTTTCTCTACCTTGGGAATACCAACGCTCAGAGTATCGATAACCAAATTGGCAGAAACAGACTGTCCAATCTCAATCTCTTTCTCGAAATGGATGACATAATTTGTCGTGTTTGAACCATCCTCAAAAGTCACAGACTCAGGAGCTGAAAGAATTCCCTCGTCTGAGAAAGTTGCAGCAATAGGAAGTGTAGCAGCACCAGAAGTCGTGCTACGGGTCACTGTGACATTAATGTCTGTTCCTTTAGTGACATCAGTTGGAGTATAGGTAAAACTCAGCGACTTACTGTTAAAGCTATAAGCGCTACCATTTGTCAAACCGAGGCTCTCCGATGATGCCTTATCCCAATAACCATCCTCCTTACATGAGGTCATCATCCCACAGATGATGGCTGCCACGATGAATAATGATTTATATAATTTCATAACTTATATCTATTTAAATAAATTGAATTAATTTTCAGGAGACAGTGTCGGAGCACCAAGGTTGTTGTCCTCAGCATTGATCAGAGGATTGCTCTCAGCCTCAGCATTAGGAATCTGGAAAATCAGTACGTTGATATCCTTACCTGTAACTGAACCATTCTTGCTCTTCACCATTTCAATAGCCTCACGCTCATCAGCCTTAGTGTCAACAACGCGGAAGTTGTACTTCGGCATATCCTTGTCGATAGTCTTGAAGGCAGTGCTAGCACGGTCAATACCCTTGCGAAGACGCATCAGGTCAAAGTATTCCATACCCTCGCCCCACAACTCAATACGACGCTGAATCCAAACGGCCTCCTGCACACCTTCAGGACTTGAAGCATTACAAGTATATGAAGGATCACGGTAGGTCTTCACAAAGTTCTCCAGAGTAGCTTTACCTGTAGCAGCATCACCATTCATAGCCTGAGCCTCGGCAAGAATCAAATACATCTCCTCAATACGCATCAGAGGAACATCGTTGGCATTTGTACCAGCGTAAACCTCATCCTTATAGGGAGCGAACTTCACCTGTGTATAGGCAGGAGCCTTGGCAGTCTTGGTCAGATAAGTCTGCTGTTCCTCATTTAAGTTAACACTCTTAGCGGAACCGTCGAGCCACCATCCCTTACGGGCGTCAGAAGAATTAATGGCAGCATAGAGCGTGGGATTGATACGGCGCCAAGCACCTACACTGGCATAACCGTAGTTCAGAGAACCCATGTGAGAGATCCAGTTTACAATACCTGAGGTAACCACACGGTCGGTCTCAGCAATCAGTATACCCCACATCCAGTCATTTTCAGTGATATCCTTGAAGGTTGGCTTGCTGACATCTTCGATAGAAGCAGGCTGAGAAGCACTGGCAGCAATAGCCTTCTGTGCATCAGCAGCGGCAGCAGCCCAATTCTGCATAACGAGCTCAACACGAGCACGCAGACCGTAAGCTACATCAAGGCTGACATAACGCTTGTCATCACGCTTTTTGGTGGTAGCCTCAAGCATGGTAACAGCATTGTTTAAGTCTTTCATAATCTGAGTATAAACCTCACCGACAGTGTTACGAGCAATACCGTTAGTACCTGCTTCCTCAGCGTTAGCCTCTGTCAGAACAGGAACACAAGGAGCGTCCTCGTTGCTCTCATAGGTAAACTGATACAACTGAGCCAATACAAAGTAGTCAAAAGCTCGTATAGCCAAAGCCTGAGCCAGATAGAACTGCAGAGTTGGGTCTGTTGTATTGGGATCAATGGTAGCAGTCACCTGATTGGCTGCATAAATCTGCTTGTACATGTTACCCCAGATCATACGGGTAGCAGTATGTGTAAATGCACGATCGGTCAGATCAAAGCCATAACTGAACCAGTTGTAACCTACATCACAGCCCACGAGGTCAACGCCACGGCTGTCGAGAAGCATCATCACTGATGGATAACCGAAGTCATTATGGCGAAGGTCGTCTGCACCATAGATGTTAGCATAGACACTGAACATGGTCGTGATACCTGTTACACTGGCACTGACACGTTCAGGATTGGCAACACTCGCTTCTGATTTCTGGTCGGCTGTTACGGTACTGCCCTGAGGCGCCGTGTCAAGATCGGCACAACCGACTGTCAGCATACTGGCCAAAGCCAGAACCATTATCTTATCAAATTTCATAATCCTATTAGTTTCTTGTTGTTTAGAATGTTAACTTAATACCGCCTGTGATTGTGCGCAGTGCATTATAAGAGCTGTAATAGCCACCATAACCATAGATAACACTAGTACGTGGGTCAAGACCCTTGCGGGCAGAGAACAGAGCTACGTTATCTGCTGAACCATAGATGCGAACAGAATCAAGCTTAAACTTGCGGGTCAGAGACTTCGGCAGAGTATAGCCAAGCGTGATGTTGTTGATGGCGAAGTAAGCAGAAGATACCAACCAACGGTCAGATTGTGAATTAGTGTACAGGTCACTAGCAGCCAGACGAGGAACATCAGTGTTGGTATTCTCAGGAGTCCATGCATTCAAAATATCCGAGTGCCAAGACTGACCGGTGTCTGAAGAACCACCATTGTGCATGTAGCCCTGATAACCGTAGTCGTAGCACTTTCCACCAAGCTGATAAGAAGCCTGAATTGAGAGGTCGAAACCGTAAGCATTGAGCGTAGTACCAAGACCACCATTGAACTTCGACTGCAGATTGCCAGTTGCTTGACGGTTAGAGGAACGAGCTACAGACCAGTCGCTGGTAGCATATTCATTGCCATTAGCATCCTTAGCCCAGTAGAGAGCCATACCATTGGTAGGATCAACACCAGCATATTTCACCAGATAGAGCTGATACATTGATTGACCCTCCTCATAGATGCGGCTGCCATCAATCAGCTTACCGTTCAAGTCGGGAGCAAGCTCCAGAATCTCGTTGCTATTGTGAGAGATGTTGAAATCAAGCTGCCACTGAATGTCGCGAGTATTGATAATCTTTGAATGGAGGTCGAATTCAATACCACGGTTGCGCATTGAACCAATGTTCATGGGGATTGAGCTATAACCGTTAGATACAGCTACAGGCTTGTAGTACAGCATGTCTTTCGTAGTGCGGTTGTAGTAGTCAATCGAACCAGAAAGCTTACCACCGAAGAACTCGAAGTCAAGAGCGAGGTCAAAGGCATTACTCTTCTCCCAAGTCAGGTCCTTGTTACCTTTATATGAAAGAGTACCATCTGAGAACACACCATCGGCACCACTCAGGGTGTACTGGTCGATGTAAGCATAATAGTTACCTACGTTATCGTTACCCTGCTGACCAAATGATACACGGAGTTTCAAGAAATCAATCCACTTCACATCCTTCAGGAAATTCTCAGAAGCGATGTTCCAAGCAGCAGAAGCTGACCAGAACGTACCCCAGCGGTTATCCTTATGGAAGCGAGAGCTACCGTCGGCACGGAGGCTGGCGCTCAGGAAGTACTTCTCCTTGTAGTCATAGTTCAAACGGCCAATCCAAGAACGGAGCGTGTAAGAAGTCTCCGAACCGTAACCACGGCGGTTGTCGATAGTATTGTTAACAGCCCAAGAGCCCTCACGATATAGGTTCTGACCGTAAGCATAGAAGTTCTCGTCCTTGTAGTCATAAGTCTCGTATGCAAACAGAGCGTCGATGCTGTGAGCCTCGGCAAACTTGTTGCGATAGGTTGCCATATACTGCTGCATGAGAGCCTTAGTGTGAGTCTCAGACTGCTCAGCAGAACCTCCGTAAGCCTTGCTCTGACCATAGATAGAGCTTGAAGCGAAGTGATAGCGAGTGTTGTCGAGGTTCAAACCGATGTTTGCACTCAGAGTCAAACCACGAAGAGGAGTAACATCAACGCCCCAACGACCATTGAAGATATCCATCAGATACTCTTCAGTCTGATAAGACAGGTCACCAATTGGGTTGGCGATTGACATGGTGTTACGTGTGAAGTTGGTAGAAGAACCATCACCGTAGTCGTATACGGGATCACCCATATGATACATCTTTGAACCATCGGCGTTGCGAACATAGAAAGGATAAACCGGGCCAAGGATATAAGCACAGTAGAATGCGTTACCAGAGCTACCGCCATTGGTCTGATCATCGGGATACTTACTCTTGACATTAGCATAGCTGAGGTTAGCCTTCAGCTTCAACCAGCTCTTCAGCTGATAGTCAATGTTAGCACGGGTAGAGATACGCTCAAAACCAGACTTCTTGATAATACCTTCGTCATTCAGGTAACCAGCACCAAAATAGTAAGAAAGCTTATCAGAACCACCAGTTACGCTGGCCTTATACTCCTGACGCATACCATTGGAGAAAGACTCATCCTCCCAGTTGTCGGGAGTATAGAAATACTGACCGTCGCTGTAACCCAGAGTAGCATTGGGGTTCAGCTTACCACCAACGTTGAACAGGTCCTCACCTGTAGGAACAGTGTAAATTCTGTAACCGGTAGCGGTAGGAGCGATAGAATTGGCATAATTGTGAGCATCAGCAGCACCATAACCCAGGTTAAAGAGGGCGTCGTTATAGTTGGTGCGATACAGCTGCTCGTAATACGTACCAGTATTGCCAATCACGTCATAGTTCTTAATCTGACGAGAGTTAACACCCCAGCTGGCATCGAGGGTCACCTTAGCATCACTTGCGCGAGAACCCTTCTTGGTGGTGATCATCACAACACCATTGGCGGCACGTGCACCATACAGAGAAGCAGCAGCGGCGTCTTTCAATACAGAAACCTGATCGATATCCTGAGGATCGATAGAAGAGATATCACCCTGATAAGGCATGCCGTCAACGACATACAGAGGGTTCATGTTAGCATTAATAGAACCGAAACCACGGATACGGATAGTTGATGATGTACCAGGCTGACCATTAGACTTGGTAGCTGTCACACCAGCAATATTACCTGCCAGTGCATTAGTAACGTCAGACACCTGACGAATGTCAATTTTACTAGCATCCATCTTGCTGGCTGCACCAGTGAAAGAAGCCTTAGTGGCTGTACCGTAGGCAACGACGATAACTTCGTCAAGGGCTTTCTGGTCACTGGTCAACATAATTTTCATGTTTGGTCGTGCGCTGACCTCAATGGGTTCCATACCTACGTAAGTAATACGCAACATTTTCTGACCCTCAGGTACAGTCAGCGAGAACTTACCATTGGCATCTGTAACAGTACCAGTCTGTGTGCCAACTACTAACACGCTGGCGCCAATGACGGGCTGGCCGTCGTCTTGAGATGTCACGGTACCGTTAACTTTCGTCTGGGCCAGAGCTGTTCCTACCATGAGGAAGAGCGCGGCCAAAAACATAGTTAGTCTTTTTTTCATAAACACTCTCTTGTTATTAATAATACGTTAATTAATTATATGTATCTCTGCATGTCGCACCTCTGCGCAAGAGGTGTAACCTGAAGAGTCGGTGAGAGTGCATCTTTTCGTAAGTCAACGTTTCTGCTTACGCGTTAATTTGCCTAACAGTTTCTTATTAGCCACATCAATACGATTGTCGTCTATTTCACGAATATATATTAGTGTCGTGTTGGGTGATGTGTGTCCCAATGCCTTCGAAATGACGGACAAATCAACATTCTGCTGGTAGGCCATGCTTGCCCAGGAATGTCGGGCTACATACGAGGTTAGGTTGCATACTCCTGCCAAAAGTCCAAGCTTACGCAGTTGATGGTTGTAGCTGCCGCGGGCTTTTTGGTATTCCAGCATGGTGCCATGACGAAGAATCGGGAAGACATAAGGGGTGTCATTTCTTATATGCCGGTTGATGATGCGTTGCATGACTGGTTCCACCTTAATGTGGATGCGTTGGCCCGTCTTGTGGCGTTGATAGTCAATATAGCCATTGCGTATTTGCTGCTTCTGTAGGAAAGCCACATCCACAAAAGGCATCCCCAATGCATAGACGCTGAACATGAATACATCGTGAACCAGTGCCATCGGACTGGAAGGTGGAATCTTCAATTCACGAATCCTGCACAGCATCTCTGCTGAGATAGACCGTTTTCTGGTATGCTCGTTGCCCGTAAACACACCCTTGAACAAGTCCTCTGCGTGGAGACACATATCAGAATGTGCTATGATGGAGCGTAGAGAACGCATGTAGCATGACATCGTATTCAGCCTTAAGCCCTGCTGTTTGAGCTGTAGCGCCCATCCTTCAATTGTCTGCTTGCACACATCCGTCACCAGTAACTCATCACCAGCATAGGCAGCAAACGACTTTAATGCTGTCTCGTAGTTGCTGCAGGTGCTTCTGCTTCTCGACGTAGATAACTTTTCAATGGCCAAACGTGCCTGCTGAACAAACAGTTGCTTGTTGTTTTTTGACGACTTTCTTTTTAAAAAACACTCTCCTTTCTTGAATAAGCGAATGCTTAGACGTACTGTAAATTTAATCATAGCAATTTATATTATTAATTTAACACTACTTGCCAATTATAGCTGGCAAGAATTATCTATTTCTCGCGCGTACATTATTATATTGTGGTTATGATGATTTGTGCATGCTCTTCGCATGTCCGGCTACGCCTTTCTCGTACTTTCAAACTGCCAACTTTTGCAAAAAAAACGCACCAATTTGGAAGGAAAACATGGCTTTAAGTTAATTTTTAGTCCCAAATTGTATTTTTTTTTAAATTTTATTTGTTTTTTAGCTTTGAATACATTAACTTTGCACGTTGTATCCGAAAATCGGTGCATTTTATACCTCTTGCGCAGAGGTGTGACATGTAGATACCATATATATAATTAACGTATTATTAATAACAAGAGAGTGTTTATGAAAAAAAGACTAACTATGTTTTTGGCAATGTTTCTCCTTGTAGTAGGAGCAGCATTCTCACAAACCAAGGTTAATGGTACCGTCGTGTCCCAAGAAGACGGAGGGCCTGTAATAGGTGCATCTGTTCTTGTTGTAGGCACACAAATTGGTACAGTGACTAACGCCGAAGGCAAATTCTCACTGACAGTGCCCGCAGGCAAATCGACTCTGCGCATCACCTATGTAGGTATGGAGCCTATTGAGGTAAGCGCCCGTGCTAACATGCGTATCGTGCTGACAAGTGATAGCAAGGCTCTAGATGAAGTGATTGTTGTGGCCTATGGTACACAGAAGAAATCATCATTCACTGGTTCAGCCGCTATGTTAGGATCGGCAGAACTTGACAAGCATGTTACCACAAACGTTGCCAATGCGCTGGCAGGATCAGTGCCAGGCCTGCAGATTCGTGGTGGTTCTGGTGCCCCTGGTGCTTCCGAGGGTAAGATTAACATTCGCGGTATTGCTTCAATGTATGCTAGTACTGACCCGCTTATCATCGTTGATGGTGCACCCTATCCCGCCTCACTGAGTAATATTGCACAAGAGGATATTGAATCTGTCAGTGTACTGAAGGATGCTGCTTCTGCAGCCTTGTATGGTGCACGTGGTGCTGCTGGTGTCATCCTGATTACCACCAAGAAAGGTAATAAACAGAAGCCCAGCATCAATGTCAATATGCGCTGGGGTGCTAACAGCCGTGCCGTCCAAGAGTATGAGAAGGTAACCAACCCAGCTCAGTACTATGAGATGGCTTATTCACAATATTTCAACTATTATACCGAGCAGGGACTTTCGCTTGCTGATGCAAACCGCCAAGCCAACACTGACATGATTGACGCTCTTGGCTATCAGGTTTACACGATTCCCAATGGCCAGCAACTTGTTGGTATTGATGGTAAACTGAACCCCAATGCCACATTGGGCTATGCTCAGGTTGGCGCTAACGGTGAAACCTACTGGTATCAGCCCGACGACTGGACGGACGAAGCTTATAAAGTAGGATTCCGTCAGGAATACGATTTCAACCTCAGCGGTGGTCACGATCGCGGTGACTACTTTATCTCTGCAGCCTACTTGAATGAGGACGGTATCATTGACAATTCAAGCTTTGAGCGTTTCAATGCTCGTTTGAAGGCAAATTACGATATTACAAAATGGCTGCATGCAGGTGTGAATGTAGGTTACACACACAGCAAGACCATCAGTAACCCAAACAATGATGAGTATCAGCTGGGCTCTACGAACCTGAGCTACTACACTTCACGAATTGCTCCTATCTATCCTATCTTCGTGCGCGTACTTGACGCTAATGGAAATCCTGTAATCCGTACTGATGCCAACGGAAACCCGCAGTACGACTATGGTCGTCCTGGTCAGGACTATCCCAACTCACGTGCTTTCTTGCAGACAGGTAACCCTCTGGGAGCCAACAAATACAATGACCTGAACCAATTGGGCAACCAGTTGAATGCCACAGGTATTATTGACATCCGCTTTACAGACTGGCTTCGTTTCAATGCTACCAGCACAATAACATGGGGTCATACCAACTATTCGAAGTACGACAGCCAGTTGTATGGTCCGAAGGTCAGTGTAAATGGCGAGATTGCCAAATACCAGAACGACAGCTACCGCCAGAACCATGTTCAGACACTGAACTTCAACAAGGCTTTTGGCAAACATACACTGACAGCTACTTTAGGACACGAGTGGTATGACTCAAAGACCACTTATCTGACAGCTACTGGCCAAGGCCTTTTCTCACCTGACATTCAGGAGATTAATGCTGCCGCCAACCAGCAATACAAGTCAGGTTCCTATACCTCTGAATACAATGTAGAAGGCTACTTCGGTCGCGTACTCTATAACTTTGACGAGCGCTACTTCGCTGATGCCTCTATCCGCCGCGACGCTTCTTCACGTTTTGCTAAGGATGACCGCTGGGGTACTTTCTGGAGCTTCGGTGCGGGCTGGCTTATCAACAAGGAGAGTTTCTTCAATGCGAAATGGGTAGACCAGCTGAAACTGAAGTTCTCTATCGGTCAGAATGGTAACGACGGCCTGCCTTTCAGCTGGTCATATGTTGATACCTACCGTCTGTCTGCTTCTTCTACCACACAGATGACTCCCTCGTTCATGTATTTCGGTAACGATAAAATTACTTGGGAGACGACAACCTCTATCAACCTCGGTGTTGATTTCGCATTTTTTAAGAACCGCTTGACGGGTAGTTTGGAGTATTACAACAAAAAGACTACCGACCTGCTCTTCTGGGTATCCGTACCTGAAAGTTTCGGTGCACGCGGATACTATGGAAACATTGGTGACAAGCGCTCTACAGGTGTTGAGTTGACACTGGCTGCCGATGTCATCCGCAACAAGAATATAAAGTGGAACATTAACTTCAACATCACGCACAACAAGGAGAAAATCCTCAAGTTGCCCGAAGAAAAGATTGCCGTCAACGGTGGTTTCGCTGAGACTTGGATTCCTGTCACCAGCGGTGCTTCCAATGGTACTGTACAGATGTGGTATGAGGAGGGCGGTTCACTCTATCAGCCTTTCACCTATGCCTACGCCGGTGTTAACGAGAAAGGTGAGGCTCTCTACTACTATGATGCTGAATTGTCACCTGCCGGAGGTAAGGTCAATGCTGATGGCACCCCCATCACTAACAACACTGCTACCGCAGGTAAGAACTATTCTGGTACTACAACCAATATAGGTGAGGCAACTCGCTATGCTGGCGAGAGCATGCTGCCTAAGGCTTACGGTGGTTTCGGAACGACTTTGGAAGCCTATGGCTTTGACCTCAGTCTAAATTTTGACTATCAGTTAGGTGGTAAGATTTATGACACACAGTATGCAAGCCTCATGAGCAACTGGGTAGACAAAGGCGATGCTGGTTCTGCATTCCATAAGGACCTGCTCAACTCATGGACTCCAACTAACACATCGTCGGATATTCCTCGTTTCCAGTTTGCCGACAAGTACACCGTGGCCACTTGCGACCGTTTCCTGACCAGTGCTGCTTATCTGAACTTCCAGAGTTTCACGCTGGGTTACACACTGCCCAAAGATCTCGTCTCAAAGATAGGTTTGAACAAGGTTCGTGTATACTGCACGGGTGAGAACCTTTACTTCTGGAGCAAGCGTAAGGGTCTTGACCCACGTTACGACTATGGAGCAACTGAGGCACTGACTCCGTACTCTCTCATGCGCACCTTCATGGGCGGTGTCCAGGTGTCATTCTAAATGGTTAAACAACACATAAAGGAGAATCAAGAAATATGAAAAAAACAATATTATACATCGCAGCAATGGCCTTGACTACGGTCACGACCCTCAACAGCTGCATCAAGGAGATTGACCCGCAGACCAACTATATTACGGCCGAGCAGGCCAAAGAAGCTCCAGGATCATTCGACAACTTTGTATCCTCCATCCCCAGCTCATTGAACGGAAAATTCACCTACAGCGGATCAAGCGAGTATCCCTGGGACTTCGGTTATCCTTCGTTTTTCCTGCAGCGTGACGTGATGGGACAGGACATCGTCATCCAAGACAGTGGTTCTGAGTGGTATAGCACATGGTACCAGTGTTCTACTGGCTTAGGCCCGACCTACGCAGTATGCCAGTTGCCTTGGACTTACTATTATGGATGGATCAAGAACTGTAATAACGTGATTGCTCTGGCAGGCGATGCCTCCGACGAGTCAAAGAAAAGTGGTCTGGGCATAGCATTGGCCATGCGCGCCATGTTCTACATGGATTTGGCACAGATGTTTGCTCCTCAGAACTATACGACCAACCCTAATGCAGAAACAGTACCTATCGTTAAGGAGGATACTAAGGAGTCTGCCAATCCCCGTGCTACCAACAAGGAGATATTCGACAACTTTATCCTGCCCGATCTGGACAAGGCCGAGCAGATGCTGGCAAATTACAAGCGCGCCAATGTCTATACGCCTGACGTTAGTGTGGTATACGGCCTGAAGGCACGTGCCTACCTGATTATGGGTGACTGGCCAAATGCAGAGAAATATGCCAAGATGGCCCAGGCAGGCTACACTGCCATGAGCAAAGAGGAGTACCTGTCAAAGACCAATGGCTTCAATACGCCTAACAACTCTTGGATGTTCGGTCTGACATTCCGTTCCAGCGACCCGAACATCACCAACAATGATGCAGACTCTTCTTGGGGTTCTCAGATGATTATTGAGGTTAGCGGTTCAGGTTGCGGATATGCTTCCAACTATATTGGACCTAAGAGTATCGATGCCCACCTCTATAGCACGATTCCTACTACAGACTTCCGTCGCATGTGCTTCTTGGATCCTGCTATTGACGAAGTTATCGGTGATGCAGATCCTACAACTGCTGCTGGCAAGAAGATCATTACTCAAGCTTTGTCAGAGTACACGGATGACCCACTGGGTGTGTACAACACCTGCTACAATGTATCTAGTGCCGGAGCAGTAGGCTATGCTGAGCTGAAGTTCCGTCCGAAGGATGGTGTCCACGACAACCAGTACACTGCATTTACAGTGGCTGTTCCCCTGATGCGCGTAGAAGAGATGATGCTGATTGAGGCTGAGGCTGCTGGTATGCAGAACGAGGCAAATGGTATTGCCAAGTTGACAGCCTTTGCCCAGACACGCGACCCGAATTATGTCTATGGCACCCATAACGAGACATACTACAACACATCGACTTCTGCTTTCCAGAACGAAGTATGGTGGCAGCGTCGTGTAGAGTTGTGGGGTGAAGGATTTGCTACATTCGATATCAAACGTTTGAACAAGGGTATCATCCGCTCATACGTTGGTACTAACCATGTCAACAACTATCAGTGGAATGTGGAAACCGTACCTGAATGGATGAATCTCTGTATCGTACAGACCGAGACCAACAACAACCCGGCCTGCACCAACAATCCTACACCCATTGCACCTAAGGGTAACTCTACGCCTTATCCATGGTAATTTTAGTCGATTGATAACTTTAAAGACATTAAGGATATGAAAAAATATATTGAAAGTATCATGATGCTGTTCATCGGTATGGTGGTGGTCACGGCTTGCTCAAATAAAGACGATGACAACTATTCATGGGCAACAGTATCAGGAGAGCAGGTGTTCTTCAGCACCGATTTGAAATCATCGGTGGAAACCCCGACTGATGTCAATAGTTTCACCGTGACTCTAAACCGTATTAAGACGGATGGTGAGCTGACAGTTCCCCTTAAGATTACGTCAAGCGATGGCTGCATATACACACCGGCTGCTAATCAGGTAACATTTGCTGACGGTGCCAAGACTGCCGACTTGACCTTCAATTATGATCCCACCGCAGTGGTTTTTGGAACCTATTATGACATTACCATTAGCATTGACAATCCTGAACTGACGACTCCTTACGGAAGTAGCCAGTACACATTCAAGGCAGGTATGAGCGAATGGGAAAAGATGACAGGAAAAGCCGTCTATCAGGAAGACTTTATCTGCTCGCTGTATGATGCCCCACAACAGTGGACTGTGGAAATCGAGAAGAGCGTAGTCACCCCAGGCCGCTACAAACTGATTGCACCTTACGGACCAAATACCGACTTCCCCAAATATGCTGTAAAACTGGGATTTTACGGTGATGTGAGCGAAGCGAAGGGAGCCTATAAGGATGGTGGTAACACCAGTATGATTATCAATGCACAGGATCCTGATTATGTATACTTTGAGGCCTTTGAAACAGGATACACTGACCTCAACGGTGATCTTGAAGGTGCTGTTGGTCTGATTTCTTATGTTTGGTATTGGCTGAACGGTGGTACACCTATGGAGACCATCAAGTCTGCACGTCCCACCTATTTTGGTAAGTTGAAGGACGGTGTCATCACTTTCACTGAACCCAAAACATGTATCACGACACTGGATGGAGAACTTGCTTACTATGGCAACCTAAATGGAAAACTGGCCATTGCCCTGCCTGGCTATGCATTGAAAGACTATGATGCCGAGATAACCTTCAAGGGTGTATTCACAGACCCGAGTCAGGCTGTTACAGCCATGTGCGATTTACAACTGGGTGCTGATGTTACGACAGTCAAGGCTATAGTTGTCGAGGACGCTGCTGACGATGGTGCAGTTGCTGACGCTATTCTTGCAGGCGACATTGAGGGTACTGATGTAGAGGCAGGAACTATCTATGTTCCAATTGCTGAGGACTTGTCGGGTAAACTGAAAGTGGTTGCCGTAGTCATTGCTGAAAATGAAGTAAAGACTGTAGTATCTGCAGGCTTTGAGTACTATGGAGGTGGTGCCAGTCCTTGGAAGAGCTTAGGTAAAGGTTACTTCGTAGATGACATGATTTGTCCGCTGTTCGGCTATTCTGTAGCTGATTATGGCAATGAATATCCTGTTGAGATTGACGAAAGCACAAGTACTCCAGGTCTGTACCGTCTGAAGGCAATGTTCTCTGCTGTTGCAGCTGACTTTGGTGCAACAAGTGGCTCAGGAGACGTTTTGGTACATGCAGAAAACCCCAATGCAGTATATATTCCTCTTCAGCCATTGGAGTTGACGATTGGCAGCAATGGTCCATTCAGTATGTCAACAGATGCTGGCGAATTGGTTGAAAAATACGGTTTTGATGCTGTATACGCCCAGCTTCCCAACATCTTCGGTAAGTTGGAAAACGGTGTCATCACATTCCCTCTGTTGCAAGAAACGGGTAGCGATGAGTCGACAGTGGATTATCAATGCTGGGTGATTCTTAACGACAAATACTATTTCGGTGGCATGTCAGGTAGTTTCAAGATTGTACTTCCTTCTGCATCAGCTGAAGTAAAGGCTAAGGCAAAACGTGCTGCTAAGGCTCGCAAATTTGCAAACAGCCTGAAGGGCACTTTTGGCAAACCTTCTCCCAAGAAGCAGTTCGCACTTCGTGTTAACAAGTATCGTGTTAAGAAAGTTAATCGCTAATATACGATATTGAGACAATAGTATAAGCCATGAGAGGCGTGAGCACGCAGTCAAGCGGCACACGCCTCTTATGGTTAGAAATAAACGACAATATTACAAGAATCGGAACAGTTATGACATTTAACAGATTATTCACCACAACAATTGGACTCCTATTGTCTGTTATGACAGTAAATGCCATACCAGCAAAACCAGGGGCTAAGCGCTCAGTAACATTGGCTGATGGAACAACTGTGGAACTGACCCTGCGTGGTGACGAGCACTACTCGTACTATGTCGATGCGACAGGTAATCCATGCGAATTAGCCAATGGACGTTTAGTTATGCTCTCTCCCCAACAAATTAATGAGGAGTGGACTGCACGTAAACAAAAGAATCTCAATTTAGCCAGCGCAAAGTCATCGCGTCGTGCCAGTTCTCATAGATCAGGAACCCCATCAGCCGTAACCACCGGCAATCAGCGTGGGTTGGTTATCCTCATTCAATTTAGTGATGTAAAGTTTGCAACATCAGACGTTCAAAAAGCCTACCAAGACTTCTTCAACAAAACTGGTTATAATGAGGGAGGAATGACAGGATCTGTGCGCGACTATTTCTTAAAACAGAGCTATGGACAACTAACCATTGACTTTGACGTTGTTGGTCCCTATACGGCAGTTGGCGACATGAAATACTATGGTGAGCCAGTGAAAGATAAAGACGGGAAAATAGTAGAAAACGACAAAGATGCTCCTACTCTTATTCGCGAGGCTGTCGATGCTGCATCTAAAGATGTTGACTTCTCCAATTACGACTGGGACAAGGACGGAGAAGTAGATCAGGTGTTTGTCATCTATGCAGGTTATGCTCAGGCACAGGGAGCTGATGAGAATACCATTTGGCCACACGAATGGAGTCTTGCTGCAAAAGACATGCAAGTCACCTATAATGGTTGTCTTATTAATACCTATGGTTGCTCCTCAGAATTGCGTGGTGATGGAGAGAGAAACACTGGCATCATGGACGGTATCGGCACTGCATGCCATGAATTCAGCCACTGCTTGGGATTGCCAGACATGTACGACACAACCTATAGTGGTGGATATGGAATGTCTGTATGGGACATTATGGACTATGGAAGTTACAATGATAATTCATGCACACCTGCAGGATACACTTCATATGAGCGCTGGTTCTCTCGCTGGATGGAGCCCCAGGAACTAACAAGTTTTACGCGTATCACCGACATGAAACCTTTGATTGAGTCGCCAGAGGCTTATATCATATACAACAAAGTGAACCGCAATGAGTATTACCTGTTGGAGAACAGACAAAACATCAGTTACGACAAAGGAATTGGTGGCCATGGTCTGATCATCTTACATGTTGACTATAATGAGGCCGCATGGACGAGCAACTCAATCAACAATGTGACGTCCCACCAACGACTGACAATCATACCTGCTGATAATGACTTTTCATCTTCACTCCGCGGTTGGCAAGGTGATCCATGGCCAGGAAGAACTGGCAACACAGCACTCACCAACTATACTACACCTGCTGCAACCCTGTTCAATAACAATGCGGATGGAACGAAATTTATGAGCTTCAATATCGACAACATTGTCGAGAATACAACCAACAACACAATTTCATTTGTTGCTGGACGAGAAGACTTGGCAGCCCCCGACATGGCACAGTCAACCATCAATGCAGGAGATAATTCTTTCTCGATTACATGGCCAGTCGTCAGTGGTGCTATTAGCTACGAGATTGAACTTACAACTGTTGACAAGGCCTCAAGTGACCCAAAAGAAGCATTGCAGTGGCAATATGATTTTGAAAAATGTGTGAGCAAGTCAGCAGGTTTCACAGATATCAGTTCGAAGTTAAGCGATTATGGACTGGCTGGCTGGGGCGGCAGCAAACTCTTCACATCACCCAACAAACTGAAGTTCGGAAGTTCAAAAGATAATGGTGAGTTGAAGACTACTTCGTGGCGTAGAGTTCCATCATCGCAAGAGTTGACATTTGTGATGGGGGCAGCACCAGTGAGTAGTAATACTGTAGTTACAGGCACTATAACCTTGGAAACTGTGCCAAATGGTGGATCAACTTCCAGCATCGTCTCAGAAAGCAAGCAGTTTGAAGTGTCTAAGGATGGTAAGCAGGTATTTACATTTACGGCACCCAAAGAAAACGATATTTACAAAATCACCTTCTCTCCCAGCGGTCAGATGTACATGAACCACTTGAGTCTTTACGATGGTACATGGACTGCTGAGCAACTGGGCATCAATAGCAGCGCTCAGGCTCCTCGCAGAGCAACTACGATAAATACCTACACCACAACAACCAATAGCTATACTTTCACGGGACTGGCTACCAACAAACGCTATGTCTTCCGTGTTCGTGCAATTGGTGAAGAGAACACTTATTCTCAGTGGAGTGAGGAGAAGACGTTTGAGTTTGGAACAACAGGCATCAAGCAAAAAACCAACAGCAAACAGCAGGCTGCAAACATTCCCATTTACAACCTTTCTGGTCAGCGTGTTGGCGCAAACTTCAAGGGCCTTGTCGTCAAGGAGAGCAAGAAGTTCATGAATAAGTAAGAATAAAACAGAACTTGCTCTGGATTAACCAATATCACATCTACATCGGGAGAGCGCTGGGTCTCTCCCGATGTAGTTTTTATCCGAAACATTTGAAAGTTAAGAATTGAAACTATTTCACTAACACCACGAGGTATTTGCTGGCCGACCAGAACAACTGAGGATTGGTAATGCGAAGGATATACTGTTTGTTGGCATCCTGCAACAACGTGTAGCTGGACTGCGGGTGAGCCGTCAGAATCTTTGCCGAACGACTGTAGAGACGTATTTCCTTGTCAATACGGATGTCTATCTTAGTAAAGTAGTCGCGATTGAAGTTGGAACGCAGCACCTTGCCATCTTCAATGATGTGTTGGGTTTTCAGTTCTTTCTTCGTGCCATAGACAAACCATGCAGTGTTCAGTTGTTTGTCTTGTGACGTGATGGTCTGCGACTTCTGGGAAGACTCTTCCTTCAAGTCGCTGACATTACCAGACAGTGTAGTTACCTGCTGGTTCAGCTCGCCAATCTGTACGTCCTTGGCTTCCAATTCGGCCTGCAACTGGCGCAATTGGTTGTCCTTCTCCTCCAGTTGTTGGGTGAGGTTCTCCAATGTTCGTCGCAACTGGTCTGCCCTGACAGAACTCTGACGCAACTGGTTCCTCAGCTTGCTGATGAGTTCACGGTTCTGCTGCATCTGGTTCTGGATAAACTGCATATTCTCACGAATGCTCTCAGCCTCAGAGACGCCTTCACCATTAGAGGCGATGGTGACACGCTGCTCAGCCTCGTTGATGGCACGGAATCCCTCCTGGATATCGTTCATCGTAGCCATCATATCATCTATCTCATTGTCTTTCTGCTCAATGATACGCGTTAAAGAGTCGCGTTGCTGTTCCAAAGCCAGCTCAGCCGCATTATTGCCTTTCTGTTTACATGCTGCCAGTGTCAACAGACACAAGGCTGCTATCATTAACTTCTTCATTGTCGTTATTTTCGTTACTTCGTTATTACGTGTTATATCGTTATTACGACTTACCTGCCAATACGATGACAAACTCGCCTCTGGGCTCGTGCTCCTGGAAATGTGCTATCACCTCCTGCAATGTACCACGCACGCTCTCCTCGTGCACCTTGGAGATCTCGCGGCAACAGCTCACCTGACGGTCAGGACCAAACACCTCGCTGAACTGCTGCAGGGTCTTCAGCACACGATAGGGGGACTCGTAGAACACCATCGTACGCTCCTCGTCCTGCAACGACAGCAACTTGGTCTGGCGTCCCTTTTTCTGAGGCAGAAAGCCCTCAAAGCAGAAGCGGTCACAGGGCAGACCGCTCGACACCAGTGCAGGGACAAAAGCCGTAGCACCAGGCAACGTCTGTACCTCAATGCCTGCCTTGACGGCCTCACGTACCAAGAAGAACCCTGGATCGGAGATGCCTGGCGTACCGGCATCGCTAATCAATGCTACCGTCTGACCTGCCTGCAGGCGCTCAATGACCGATGCAGAGGTGCCATGCTCATTGAACTTATGGTGTGACAGCAAGTGCTGCTTGATGTCGAAATGCTTCAGCAAGATGCCCGACGTACGGGTATCCTCTGCCAACACCACGTCCGCCTCTTTCAGGATGCGGATGGCCCTCAGCGTCATGTCCTCCATATTCCCCACAGGCGTGGGTACAATATATAATATTCCCATAACGCTGCAAAATTAAAAAATAATTATGAATATGCATTATAAATTATGAATTATTTATTATCTTTGCAGCATGATTACATATCCAACATCGGGTGAAAGCCGCCGCCCTGGCCGTATAGAAGTCGTTTGCGGCTCTATGTTCTCTGGAAAGACCGAAGAACTGATTCGTCGTCTGCGCCGTGCCCAGTTTGCCAAGCAGAAAGTGGAAATATTCAAACCTGCCATCGACACGCGCTATAGTGACGAAGAGGTGGTCAGCCACGACCACAACGCCATTCCCTCTACCCCACTCGACTCTTCAGCCAGCATCCTGCTGCTATCCAGCGACATCGACGTGGTGGGTATCGACGAGGCTCAGTTCTTCGACCAAGGACTGGTGGATGTCTGCAACGAGCTGGCCAATCGTGGTGTACGTGTCATCATTGCTGGCCTGGACATGGACTACAAGGGTATTCCCTTCGGCCCCATGCCTGCCCTCTGCGCCATTGCCGACGACGTCACCAAGGTACATGCCATCTGCGTCAAGTGCGGTTCTCTGGCCTATGTCAGCCACCGCACTGTTCAGAACGACAAGCGAGTACTCTTAGGCGAGACACAAGAGTACGAACCCCTCTGTCGCGAATGCTACCAGAAGGCGATAGCAGAGGAGCAGAAAGCCAAAAACGAAAAAACTGCCGAATAAATTTGGCCAATTCAAAAATATTGCGTACCTTTGCACCCGCTTTTTAAGCGATGATCCGCTAGCTCAGTTGGTAGAGCACAACACTTTTAATGTTGGGGTCTTGGGTTCGAGCCCCAAGCGGATCACAAAAAGAGGTCATAACGACCTCTTTTTTTTTGATACAAGCTGAGCTCTCACCCAAGGGGTCTTTAACCAAGGTCAAAGCAAGCAAGTTCTAATAACCGAGGCTCTCCCCTACCAGTACGACGACATGACGGCCTCGGGGTGAGTTCCTGAGGAAGTGGACGTAGTTGCAGATGGATTCCGGCGAATTGCAGTTATGGCACACACCGTCCGTCTGGCAAGGAGTCTTGATGTCGAAGCGGGCTGCATTGATGGGCGATGCCGTGCTACGCGCTCTGGCAAGAGCAGCCTCTACATTCTGAGCCACTTTGTTCAGGCCGATGACAAAGATAACCTTCTTCGGTCCCCACGTGATAGCAGCCACACGGTTTCCGTTTCCATCGATGTTTACGATGACGCCGTCCTCGGAGATGGCATTGGCACTGGACAGGTAGACATCTGCTGAGAATGCCTTGAGATACATCGCCTGCTTCTCCTCTGGCGTTTCAGCAAGGTCTCGGTCAAGCACCTGCAATGTTCCACGATCTTTGAGATATTGAGGAATACCCAGGTCTCGGACAGTCATTGTACCGCCCCATGTCACACTACTTCCGTCCTCAATAAGCTCCGAGACTTTCTTCACTGCCTCTTCTGCCGTTGCACAATAGAAGCCTTCTATGTGGCGACGCTTCAGATTCTTGATTATCGTCTGAGCAAGACGCTCATTTCTTTGTTCTTGCGGATTGTTGCCTAACATGATTGTATTCGTTTTCGTTCATAAATTCTTGCCGCAAATATACAAATTAAATCCCAAAACAGGTTGATTCTGCCTTGGGATTTAACAATCATTGTCATCAACGCCAGCCACCAGGCCAGCCACCAGGGCCTCCACTACCGCCAGTATAAGACGAGAGACTAACTGATGAACCACCGCTGACGGTACCACCAGCAATGCTGAGGCCACTGAAATAGGATGTGCCATCCGCAACGGTTACCCCCGACTTAAGTGTGGGCTGAGAGGCTCCGCTGACAACAAACCCTGAACCACCACTTGATGGTGTCTTGAAAGAGAAGGTGTCGTTGCCAACGGTCAGAGCATACCAGATATTAGCGCTCCACGAGGAGGTCTGGTAGCACGACTGCGTAAGGCTGGCGCCGCTCTCCAGTCCACCGAGGGCGATGATGGTGCCACCAGTGACGTAGAGCTTCTTGCCACCCTCAGTATTAGCGTCTATAGCCACCTCGGGCGTTCCTGAACAGATGGCATAGACCGTTCCACCCTTGATGTAGCAGTTACCGTTGGCATCCAGACCATCGTTATGCTGGCCCTGGGCATAGACGTAACCACCATTGATGGTCATATCGCCTTTAGAGTTGATGGCGTCGTCGTAGGCATAGCTGGCCACTTCACCACCTGTGATAGTCAGCGTGCTCTTGGTCTCGATACCCTCACCGTTATTGCCGCTGGTGCGTACCCAGATCTTGCCACCAGAGATATTGAGGGCGCCGTCAACCTTGATGCCCTTAGGCGACGAGGTGTCACCTGAACCACTAAACTGTCCACCGGTGGTGACGACATACACGCTGCCACCATTGAAGTTGGCTTCCATATCAACGTTGATACCCTTGCCACCACTACCTGTACTCTTCAGTCGCAGTTCACCGGCATTAATGGTGAAGGTCGAGTCGGCCTTGATGCCTGCAGCACCTTTTGCCTCCTTATCCTCTGTGTCGTACATGCCGTTGCCTGTTGTCAGCACCGTAGTGCGTCCACCGTTCACGATAATGTGGCTCTCGCAGTTGATGCCTTTGGTTGCCGCTGCCGATACTTCGACGTTCAGGATGCCGCCATTGATGAATACACCGTTGTTGGCCTTGATGCCGTGATTGACAGTCGATTTCACATAGACATTGTTGCCCTTGCGGAACACAATATAGTCGGCCGAGTGGATGCCGTTGTTCGTATTGCCCGTCACGCTCAGCTGTCCGCTGCCGTTGAACAGCAACTTACCCTTACAGTAGAGTGCGCCTTTCTGCGAGCCGCCCGTACCATCAGTCAGCGTATTCTTGGTGCCCTCAGCCAGAATAACGAACGCCCGCTTGCCACTCAGCAGGTTCAATGCTGCTGAGTCAGGGTTAGTGATGCTCACGCCGTTGAGTTTCACAGCATATTTCTTGTCGCCAATAACCGTAAAAGAGCCATTTGTCGTTGTGCCGCTTACCACGTAGCAGATCTTCTTCTCCGATGCGTGATTCGCCGTCACGTGACCGCCATTAACCGTTATCTCCACACCGTTCTCCGTCTTTGTGACAGGGTTTGACAGGTCGATGCTGACCTCCTTGGTGAACTCGTTATTCTCCAACGCATCCTCCTCATCAGGGAAATACTCTTCGGCAGCATTCGTCGGTTCAGCTGTCGTTTGATCTATTGCGATGTCAAAGGTAGCCAGTTCGCCCGTTGTAGCTGAACTGCCGTTGCCTCCAGGCGTAAAGCCGCCACCATTGTTCCAATCGTATCCACCGCTAAATTCCTCGAACGGATCTTGTGCAGAGCAGCATGTTATCACCGCTACAGATGCTATGAGCATCACGAAAGTCATGATTTTCTTCATATTCGTTTGATTGCTTGTTTTGTTTGTTAGATTTAGCGCAAAGGTAGACATAAAAAACCGGTCTGCCAATAATATTCAGCAAACCGGCCTATTTGTTCAATGAACAGACAATGTTCAGTAGGTTATCACTACCGACTTCTTGTTGATGCTTGATGTCTTGGGGGTGCCAACAACCGTCACACAGTTAGCCAGTTTTTCAGCATCGGTAGTTGTATCATCGCCATAGCCACTATCGCAGGCCCAACTCTTATCCACCTTTGCCGTAAACGAACCGCCGCTGACGGTGATGCCTGTTGTAGCCTTGATAGCCTTGGGCTTACCGTATTCGTTGTCGCCAGTTGTAATGGCACTCAAGGTACCACCGCTGAAGAGGACCTTGGCTGAGCTGTTGATGCCCTTGCCGCCATCGCCGCTACTGGTCATGGTCAGCGTACCACCGCTCATGGTGAAGTCAAGGTCACACTTGATGCAGGCAGCGCTGCTGTATTCGTCCGCATCATCGTCGTAAACGCAGTCGCCACTGGTGGTGATGGTGGTAGTTCCGCCGGTAATTTCTACTACATTGTCGCACCGGATGCCACGGGCCCCATCGGCTGTGACGTTGATGTCGAGTGTACCATTATTAATCCATAGTCCGTCGTTCACCTTAATACCGTTGCCGATAGCAGATGTAGCTTGGAGCGTTACGTTTTCGTCAATGCTGATATAGTCGTCGCAAGCGATAGCGTGTTTGCAGTTGCCCGTAACCGACAGACTACCTGTGCCCAGAAAGATGATCTGTCCCTCGCTAAACAAGGCACCCTTCTGGTCGTACTCCTGCTCAAGATAAGTGGTGCCGTCGGTCAGCGTATTCGTGGTACCATCTGCAACATGCAGATAGAGCGACTTGCTGCACTGGTTATTAATGGCTGGACCATTGGCATGATGGATGCTGACACCATTCAGTTGTATGCCGAATTTATACTCCCGATACACCAGCAACGAACCATTGGTGGTTGAACCACTGAGGACGAGCAACAGCGAATCGGTGTCGGTGCCGGTATTCACTGTTACGTCTGCTCCGTTAGTGGTTACGTAGCCTTTGGTATCGCCCGTTACCGTGACATTTGTACCGTTATATACTATATTAACAACATGGTTGGATGTTGTTGGAGTCGTTCCATTGATGTACTCGCTGAAGTCGGTGTCATCGTTCTGACAGCCAATTGTCAGGACTGCAGCCGTCAGGAATAATATTATTTTCTTCATGAAACAATTTGTTTAATCCGTGAAATACGTTGTCTTAGAACTTAAATTTGTAACTGACACCAAGATAGTGCATGTCGGGCTCGTAGTCGTCGACATCTACCTGTCTCATGTCCTGGTAGCGGTAATAAATGCTGAGATTATGTTGCTTTGACAGACGCAGATCCGTACCAATGTTATAACGTATCTTCTCAATGCCCCACGAGTTATAGAGTTCGATGCTCGTAAAGGGCGTAAAAAAGGCACGCTTGCGGTCGTAGGAGATTTCGAAACGTGAACGCAGCTGGTTCTTGCCAGAGCCAGCGCGTACCTTGTCCTCCCAGGCCTCATCATCGAAGTCCCAGCGCTCAACGGTTTTCTCTGGACGGTAAGTATACTGCCAGCGTTCGCGCAGTTCCAGTTTAATGTTGTTCGAGAACTTATACGAACCTGCCAACGAGGCATAGAAACGGTGCTTCACTCCCCAATACGAGGGACGCCAATGGTTATAGGCTCCGCTACTCTTCAGGTCGATGTCCTCACGGAAGTTGGTGTTCAACAGTTTGTAGCCGGCGTCAGCCTTCAACCAGTTGGTCAATTTATACTGTACACCCAGTCCAACGGCCCAACGGTCCATCGTTTTGAAGTTGTTGCGTGTGCGCAACTCTGCCTCCAGCGAAATGCTCAGTTCCTTGCTCAGCTTCTTGTTGGCTTCAGCTCCCAAAAGCAGACCACCTTCACTCTGTGCAGATGCTGTGAGCGACAAGAGGAAGAGGAAGAGTACGGCGACAAATTTATTATACACTCGCATATTCTGAATTTTTAATCTTTAACATGTTCTTCACATCACCGCTGTCGTTGCCTTCATAGTAGACACGCAATACAGCCATATCACGTAGGAAGTCGATGGCTCCCACACGGACGGCAATGACTTTCAGTCCCAGGCGTTCTTCCAGGTCGGCAATGAGTTCCTCGCGACGTTCAGGTTTGATGAGCTCTATGCGGTCATATTGTACCAACTTTGAGGCTACCACTTTCAGGAACCGCTCAAAAAACATGATAACAACAATCGTTATCACATCGATAATCAGCAATTCAATCAGTGGAGTACCTACCATTTTACCCGTATTATCAACTCCAAACGGCTCAACAATGGCATGGACTACCGACAGGCAGACTACCACGAAGAGATAGGTCATTTCACGTACTGGCATGGAGTCCGTGCGATAACGCATGATGCTGAAGATGCCGAAGAGTCCGAGTCCGACACCCATTGTTGCCTTTCCTCGATCCAAGCCCATCATCAGATAGACCAGGAAGAAGATTGCCATAGATATAATAATAAAGGTGAAGTAGAAGTCGCGACGCTTGCTCTTCTTGAAATAGAGAAAATGGACTATCATCCAGTTCACCAGCATACAGATGAAAAATCTCACTAAGGTGTCAGCAAAGCTGACAGAAATAATCTCATTCATACATTTAGTTTATTGTTTGGTTACGATTTTATTAATCTCTATCAGTTTGCGCTTGAAACGATTGATGCGCAATTCGGAATTGGTCAATGCCGACCCCATGCAGTATTTTGAGAATCCATGGGGATGGATGTGCAGTCGGCGAAGCATCTCCAACACGGGTGAATAGACCAACCCGTCGCGCTTCAGTTCGATAATCACCAGGTCACCCATATCCCTGTCCACTCCGCTTACGAGGTTGTGGAAACGGAGTGCAGAGTCAATGGTCAGCCGTTCTGTCTTGACTTTGTTGACTAGCGTGATGCGTGAGAAATGGTTGTTGAGGGCTGGCTGCAGGGTATCTACTCCATAGCGCAGATACTTGCCTAAGAAGTCGCACTTTTCCTGTTCGCAGAGATTCATGTCTGTCACCTCGATGCGTTTCTTCTTCGTGCGTCCATGGTTGTTCTTCGTCTTTACCTCCATGAACTGCAGACCACTGACGCAATAGGTGCGGAAGCGTATCTTCTGTCGGTTGGTGTGGTTCCACTGATGCTGATTGTACATGTCAAACTGCATCGTATCGAAGTACGTCGTGTCATACTCCAGATTACGCCCGCCGTCAATCTCCTGCACATAGTAATCATCCTGAGCCATCTCTAACAGTTGACTAAGTTTTGCCATGTTGGTGACGAACTTCGTATCAGTACGGTTCATCAGTTTTACACCACTCATTTCTTCCAATGAGATAGGGTCAAAACACCTTAATAATTCCAGCATATGGTTGTCAGTAGGGTTATTTTCGCTACAAAGGTAGAAATGACACCCATTCTATGCAAATATATTCGGTGAAATGCCCAAATCAATCTACGAACCCGTAATTATCAAGGCAGACTGCGGAGCCACAGTAACCTGATTGTCCGTAAAGGTGTCGATACCGTTCAGGTCGATGACACCAGAAGCACAGATTACCGTGTAATGTCCTTCAGGGACACTAACGGTCTGTTGGTGACGAGTGGGATTGAGTACGACGATGACGTTATTAACAACACACCCCACAGCTCCTGTAATACTATAGGCCACCACACCACGGGGAGCATCAAGGAAGCATAATTTGTCGCGTACCTCGTCAGCACTACCCAAACGGAAGTGCGAATATTGCTTGCGCAATGCTATCAAGTTCTTGTAGTACTCAAAGACCTGCGGATAGCGCAACTTGTTCTGCCAGTCGAGCTGGTTGATGGAGTCAGGCGACTCGTAGCTGTTGTGTACCCCTTTCTTGGTGCGCAACAGTTCCTCACCACTGAGTATGAAGGGTACACCCTGCGAGGTGAAGACGGCAGTCTGTGCTAACAGGTCGAGACGGATGAGCTCATCTTGCTTGATACGAGGGATGCTGGCCTTCAGACGATCTACCATGCACATATCGTCATGACAAGAAACATACGACATCATCTGGGTAGGTTTCACAGCCCACGGAGCCTTGGAGTAGTTTACCTTCGACATATCTACCTGTGGATGCTGAATACATCCAATCAGGCCAAACTTCAAGCTCTCCTCACAATCTGGAGCGCCACCCAGCCAACCAGGTTTGCTATCGTCAGAGAACGGGCCACGCAAGGCGTCGCGTATCTCATCAGAGAAAGCAGCGATGCCAGGCATCTGCGAGATATTGGCCTTCATACCCAGCTGTTCGTTGGGCAGTGCACAGGCGCCAGCACTCCAACCTTCTCCATATATAAATATGGTAGGGTCTATTTCGTTGACCATCTGGCGTATCTGGTTCATCGTCTCGATGTCGTGACAACCCATCAGGTCAAAGCGGAAGCCGTCGATATGGTACTCGTTAATCCAGTACTTCACACTTTCCATCATAAAACGTCGCATCATAGGCTTTTCGGATGCCGTCTCATTGCCACAGCCGGAACCATTGCTATAAGTAGTAGAAACCTTGCGGTAGAAGTAGTCGGGGTAGGTCTTTTGAAAGTTGGAGTTGTCGATGTTGTATGTGTGGTTATACACCACGTCGAGGATGACGCGGATACCAGCCTTGTGAAGGGCCTGCACCATCTGTTTGAACTCACGGATGCGCACGGCTGGGTCGGCTGGATTAGTGGAGTACGAACCCTCAGGAACATTGTAGTTCACAGGGTCGTAACCCCAATTATACTGCGGCTCATGGAGACGCGTCTCATCGACAGAACCATAGTCGTAGCTGGGCAGGATATGTACCGCATTGATACCCAAGTCCTTCAGGTGCTTGATGGCCCAAGGTTCTGTCAGCGCCAGAAACTTTCCTGGATACTTGGCATCTTTGCGAGCAATGGAGAAGTCGCGATGGTGCAGTTCATAGACCACAAGATCGACAGGCGACTTACAGATGGGGCGCTTATCCCTCTCCCACCCTGCAGGATTGATGGTCGCTGGATCGAGAACATAAGCTTCTTTTCCATTGGCTCCAACAGCCTTGGCAAAGACTCCTGGCGTATCGCCGTGACCGGTATTGAACACATAAGGCTGTCCCTTCAGGTCGCCTTTGACAGTGGCCGTCCACAGGCAGTCGCCCGTCTTGGTCATCTTCACCTTCTTCTTACCCACCTTCACAGTACACTTGGCATTGTTGGGGGCAAAGAGTTTGAAAACAGTCTGCTCTGGCGAGTACGTCATCTCGTCGAACTGAAAGTCCTGGGCTTGTATGCTTGTTGCCAGCGTTGTCATCAACAGGGTTGTTATAGCAATCTTCTTCATGTTCTTACTTAGCAAAAAGTGAAACGGCGAAACCACCACCAGGGGCTTCCGTTAGTTTCAGCACATCACCGGCCTTAACCACCTTCTTGGTGATGGTGTAGGCTTGGGGATTCGTCTCATAGTGGGCATCCTTGGCATCGGCATAGATGGTACAGTCGTACTTACGACCCTTGTCCAGGAAGTCAAGCTTGATGTTGGTTTTATGACCATTCTCGTCACACTTGCCTCCAATGAACCAGTTATTGGTACCCTTGGCCTTACGAGCCACGGTGATGTAGTCGGCAGGCTCTGCTTCGAGATAACGGCTGTCGTCCCAATCGCATGCCACATCACGGATGAACTGGAAGGCATCGTCGAACTTCTCATAGTTCTCAGGCAAGTCGGCTGCCATCTGCAGTGGTGAGTACATCGTCAAGTAGAGAGCCAGCGAGCCTGCAATGGTGATACGTGCCCACGAAGGATTGTTGCTCCACTCAGAGAGCTTGGTGACAAAGATACCTGGGGTATAGTCCATCGGACCGCCCTGCAGACGGGTGAACGGCAGAATACAGGTATGGTCTGGACGTGAACCGCCAAAAGCCTCGTATTCTGTACCACGTGCCGACTCGTTGCCAACAAGATTCGGATAGGTGCGGCAAATACCCGTCGGACGGGTAGCCTCATGGGCATTGACCATGATATGGTGCTTGGCAGCCTCCTTGACGACATGCAGGTAGTGGTTGTTCATAGACTGCGAATAGTGGTGGTCACCACGTGGGATAATGTCGCCTACATAACCCGTCTTCACGGCATCATAGCCGTATTTGTTCATCAGGTTGAAGGCTTCCTCCATATGACGCTCGTAGTTCTGCGTGCTGGAGGATGTCTCGTGGTGCATCAACAGTTTCACACCTTTAGAGTGCGCATAGTCGTTGAGCATCTTAATGTCGAAGTCGGGATAAGGCGTCACGAAGTCAAAGACGTCACGCTTCCACATGTTTGCCCAATCTTCCCAACCAACATTCCAACCCTCTACGAGCACTTGGTCGAGACCGTTCTTGGCAGCGAAGTCGATATAGCGCTTCACATTCTCGTTGTTAGCCTTGTGCGTGCCGTTAGGCTTTACCTTCGTCCAGTCAATCTTGTCGAGTTTGATGGAGGGGAAGTCGTTGGTATAGTGCCAGTTGCCGCGACCCACAATCATCTCCCACCACACGCCACAGTACTTCGTAGGATGAATCCACGAGGTATCCTCCAACTTACAGGGTTCATTGAGGTTGAGTATCAGGTTGTTTGACAACATATCACGGGCATCGTCGCTGACCATCACAGTACGCCACGGTGTCTCACAGGGCGTCTGCATGCAACCCTTCAGACCCGTAGCATCTGGTGTCAGATGGCTCACAAAGGTAAAGGGCTGTGGCAAAGGATAATCAGAGGGTGCCGGATTGGGGGTATAGGCATTGCTGTTGCCTTGCAGTTGGGTGGTGAGTGCCTTCGTTTCGGCATCGACCAGCTCCAGGTGCATGGTGGCATAGTCCAAACAGGCGGCCTCATGGATGTTGATATACAGACTGCGTCTCTCACCATCTATATCAATGGCTTCACTCTTCATCTGCAACGAGGTCTGCACACCAGTAGGTGAGAAAACGGCAACAGAAGAGTTGCCCCAGTTGACAGCCTCCTGGAAACGGCCACGAATCTCAGAGAGCTTAGACTCCTGTGTTTCCTGCTCCTGCGTGTCGTAGTCGCCAGGCAGCCACCATGCCTTATGGTCGCCAGCCATTGCGAACTCACTGCGTTCCTCCTTGATGAGAAAGTAGTTCAGTTCAGGCTGCTGAGGGAACTCATAACGGAAACCGATGCCGTCGTCATAGACACGGAAGCGGATAAGTATGGTACGACGATGCTGACGGGGCTGCAAGCGGGCTCCATTTTTAGCCTTTGGTGGAGCCGATAGCCAACGCTGTGACAAGGTAGCTGCATACTCATTGTAGTGGTTCCGGATGTCCTTGGTCTCACCCCATACGGGCTGCCATGTATCATCAAAGGACGAGGTCTCTTCCTTGTCCAACACAAAGCCATCCATCAGGTCTCGCTCGTCCATACCCATTGAGGCATGCTTGTCCTTAGCTAGTTCCAAGCCGAGGTGTGAGGGGCGCACCACTTCCCTACCCTTATACGACAAGGTGTAGGTGGGGCGTCCGTTCTCCACTGTAAAGTTCAGCACGATATTGCCATTTGGTGACTTAACTTCTGTAGCCATAGCCGATAAAGGCAAAAGCAGAAGTGCTAGTAATATGTTTCTGTGTTTCATCGTTTATTTTCGGCCACTTTGTGTTATCAGTGTCTTGATTTCGTTATTGAAGTCATCCTCCTTGAGCAGTTGCTCGAGGGTGATGTGCATGCGATAGCGCCAATAGTGGCGGGGATTAGCAGGGATATTGATACGCTCCGCATTCTGGTCAGGCAGGCGCAGACGCTCATCGATAGAAAGCCAGTCTTGCAGTGACAGCAGACAGAGCATAGACGGCGATGTCAGATGACGACTAACGATGTCTCTGGCCAACCAACCTGGCAGTGGATGAGGAGCAGCACCACCACGATAGAGCATGGTGTTGTAGTAGTCCTGCGTACGTTCCTCGTCTTCGTCCCACCACTGGCGGAGCGTCGGCATGTCGTGAGTTGAGATGGTGCAGACAGAGCGATAAGGATTGCGCGAGAGGTGTCCGAAACGTACCTTGTCGTCCTTCGGCATTGACTGGATTTCCAGTGAGAGGATGCGCAACTCGTTCATTACCCAGGGGACACAGTCGGGTACCATACCCAGATCTTCTGCACAGCACAGCATACGCGTGGCCTGTGTCAAGCGGGGCAGCTTCTTCATAGCCTCCTGATACCAGAACTGGTTATTGCGGCGATAGAAGTAGTCGTTATACAGACGGTTGAAGTTATACTTCTCGCCATCGCTCAACTTCTGATAAGGTTCCTGGAACTGCACGGCAATACGCGGATGCCAACGGTCGCTACGCTTATGGTCTACGAGGAACAGGTCATCGTGACCATAGATGCCATAACCCTCTATCTCCGCACGACTCAGTCCCAAGGCAGGTGCAAACTGTCCTTCCAGACCGGACTTCGCAGGCATAGGAATCTCCCAGATGCGGAAGAAGCCCAACACGTGGTCGATACGGTAAGCATCGAAGAACTGTGCCATCTTACGGAAGCGACGTACCCACCACTGACAGCCATCCTTCAGCATCTCGTCCCAGTTGTAGGTCGGGAAGCCCCAGTTCTGACCGTCAGCAGAGAACGGATCGGGTGGTGCACCAGCCTGTCCGTTGAGGTTGAAGTACTTCGGTTCTACCCAAGCCTCAACACCATCACGGCTGATACCAATGGGGATATCACCCTTCAGGATGACACGATGGCGACGGGCATACTCATGGGCAGCATGCATCTGCTGGTCGAGGTTGAACTGCACATAGCACCAGAAGTCATGCTGGCTATCAGCCTTTAGCTTTTGCTTTTTGGTCTCCTTGGGCCACTGGTTGAAGTCGGCAGTGCCATACTTGTCGCGATTGACGCAGAACTCTGCATAAGGAACCAGCCACTGCCTGTTGTCCTCAAAGAACTGCTTGTAGGCCTTGGTAGCCTTCACATGCTTCCACTCCTGTTCAAACAGCACCTTCAGGTAGTCCATCTTGGCCTTGAACATACGCTCATAGTCAATCTGTGGCAGGGCGTTCAGTTCGAGACGCAACGTCTCGAACGCTGTACGCTTAGCCTCATCTTTAATTTCTGGCAGCTGCCTGAAGTCTGTATATTGTGGATGCAGGGCATAAATGCTGATAGCATTGTAGGGATAGCTGTCCTGCCAGGAGCCCGTCATGTTGGTATCGTTGATGGGCAGCACCTGCAGGATGCGCTGATTAGTCTTGTCCACCCAGTCAATCATCTTCTTCAGGTCACCGAAGTCACCCACGCCAAACGAGCCCTCACTACGCAGCGAGAAGATGGGGATTACCGTACCGGCACCCTTCCAGGGATAGACAGGCAGGAATACCTGTGACAACTCATAGACCACCACCTCGTTGACTCCTATGGAGGTCAATGCAATGCTGCGGTTACCGCCCTGTTCCCAGGTTGGCAGGTCAATACCCAACATGACAAACTTAAACTCAAAGGTCTGCGGCAACTTATCAGCATCCAGACTGATAACCCACTCATGGTACTCGTGTTCGAACATCGGCAGGGCCTTGTTGACATCCCAGTTACCGAGAGCTTCACCAGCACCCACGATAGCCAGCTGCTCACCAATACGAATCTGTGGGGCACGCACTTTCAGGCGTACCGTACGCTGATATTCTGTCGGCATGCTCATCTCACGTTGGTTGACCATGATGCAATCGGTAAGCGCCGAACTATACATATAAGCATCCTCTGGGATGTCAATCCAGTGGTCATAGATAGTATAACGGGCTGCCTTCTGTGCAGCAAACTCCAGGCGATGGGGTTCGACGAGCCACTCATGGCGAGCCTCTTCGTCACCATGCATCAGACTGTAATAATAGTCAATAAACGTGCTGGGCTTGGGATTCTTGGTAACCTCCACAAACCAGTGACAGCCATCGAGTGTTGTCATCTTATGCTGTGACAACTTGCCACCGTCCTCACCAGGAAGGATGTTCAGCACCAGACTTTCGCCAAAAGTGGTCTGGTATTCGACGTTAAATAGTATTTTCATAGTAATATTTGGTTTTATTTCTTATTCTTGATAACTGTGACGCAGAAGGCACCAATCACCAGCAGAACACCAGAGACAATCATCATGGTCGACTGGTGATGACCTACCAGCGAGAGGACGAGGCCGCCACAGAGAGCAGCGACAATCTGCGGAATGCAGATGGTACCGTTGAAAAGTCCCAAGTATGCACCCATGTGACCATAGCCCTGCAAGGCATTGGTGACAAAGGTAAACGGCATAGCCAACATAGCCGCCCACGCACAGCCAATGAGCAGGAATGGGATGAACTGCAGATACTGGTCGTGCAGGAAAGGCACCATCGCAAAACCGATACCACCAATGACAAGGCTGATAGCGTAAGCCAGTTTGGTATTCTTAAACTGTGGCAATATGGTAGCCCATAGCACAGACCCCATAGCCTGAACGGCAAACAGGATGCCTACCCAGTTGCCTGCTTCCTGGAACGGTTCGCTGACGGGGTCGGTAGTATCCCATACCACCTCGGCAATAGCTCCCGTTGTGTAGTTCCACATATAGAGGAATGCCGCCCAGCAGAAGAACTGCACCAGTCCGACCTTCCAGAAAGTGGACGGGGCATTCTTCAAAAGGGTAATCCAATTAGCACTCTCTTCCTTTTCCTCAGAGACGGGGTTGTATTCCGCATACTCCTGCGGATTCCACTCCTTGACCTTCAGTGTGGTGTAGATGACACAGAGAATCAGGATGGCGGCACCCAGGTAGAACGACCAGATGACACTATCAGGAATGACACCTTTCTCTGCCACATTCTTGATACCTATCCACGTCAGTACGAAGGGGAACACAAAGCCTACCACACTACCAGCATTGCACAGGAACGACTGGATGCTATAGGCCTTGGCCTTCTGCTCTTCGTTGACCATATCACCCACCAGCATCTTAAACGGCTGCATGGCCATATTGATGCTGGTATCGAGAAACATCAGCATAAGAAGCCCAAAAATCATTGTTATCCCAAATGCGGATATATACAATGTCATACTACCCATTTCACTTGAGGTCGTCCATAATAATGACGCAAACCCGAATGAGCCAGAGTTAGGTAACAGACACATCACAGCCACTGCCACAGCAGCACCAATAAACAAATAAGGAATACGACGTCCCCAGCGTGTCCAGGTCTTGTCACTCAGTGTTCCGACAATCGGTTGCACAAGGATACCCATCAGTGGGGGAAGTATCCAGAAATAGCTCAGGTTATGCGGGTCGGCACCCAGCGTAGCGAATATTCGCGAGATGTTAGCCGACTGCAGTGCATAGGCTATCTGCACGCCAAAGAATCCAAAGCTCAGATTCCACAGGCTCCAAAATGGTAAATTCGGTTTTTGTTTCATTGTATCTTCTTTTATTTCTTTATTTTCTTCTATCTTCTTTCACTATCTGGTCGTACCTCTTACTATCAACTTGGTACGGACCACACGCTTAACAACCTGGTCTGAGGGGATGTGGCCCTCTACCTTGTCGATGAGGATGGAGGCAGCCTCCTCTCCTACCCGTTTGCCACGCTGTTCAACAGTTGTGAGCATGGGGTCACAGGCCACAGCACGCTGGCCATTGGTAAATCCACAGATGCTAATATCATCAGGCACCCGAAAACCCATGTGCTTGGCAGTATAGAGAATACCGATGGCTGTATCGTCGTTGACAGCGAAGAAGCCATTGGGACGGTCCTCTCGCTCCAGCACTTCAGGGGTAATCACTTCAGCATCGGCACGATTGTCACAGATGTAGGTCAGCGACGGATCATACTGCAAGCCGTGCTTCAGAATAGCATCCTTATAGCCATTGAAACGATTCTTCGTAATCTCCATCGTCATAGCGGCACCATAAAAAGCGATACGTGTGCAACCCTTTTCTATCAGGTAGCTCACGGCATTGAAGGCTCCCATATAGTCGTCGACGACAACACGACTGGCATTGATGCCTGTACATATCCTATCATAGAACACCAGAGGCACGCCAACATCCTGCAACTTACGGAAGTGGTCGTACTGCTGTGTGTCTTTCGCCTGCGAGATAATGATACCACAGACTTTGTCTTCAAGGAACGACTGACAGATCTTTACCTCTTTATCATAGCGTTCCTCGCTCTGAGCTACCATGATACGATAACCACGACTGAAGGCTTCCTCTTCAATACCTGCCAGTACAGTCGAGAAGTAGTAATGCGCAAGCTCAGGGATAATGACACCAATCACCTTGATGGGTTGCACGCGCGAGTACCTTAAATATTCTGCAATGGGATTGGGGGTGAAGTTATGTTCACGGGCATACTCCTGAATCAGCGCACGACGCTCAGGAGATATGCGTGGCGAGTCCTTTAAGGCACGCGACACCGTAGCCACCGAGACTCCCAGCTCGCGGGCAATATCCTTCATCGTCAATGGTGCATTATCTTTCATTTTATTCTGATTAGGAGTAATGATGTTGTTTTTGTTCTCTCACCGTGGTCAGAGTGTGGCGTTGCAATGTCTTGGTTGTCATTATACATTCCCACTGCAAAGTTATGGAAAAGTTAAATACCATGTGTTTCGTTTTATCTCTTTTGTGTCCGATTAGCAGTGCAAACGTTTGCACATTCATAATAACGAATTTAACTCCCAAATAGTATCAACGAATTGAAACAAATCTTAACTTTGCACTTGATTTAGGTCAAAACTACTGCAGAATTTAGACTTTTACATTATTAAATATACTAACTTAACAAAAGATGAAGCAAGAAAACATTCGTAATCCGTTTAGGATGTTGTTCCTCTTGTTAGGACTCTTCCTTTCGGTAGGAGCCTTTGCACAGATTGACGTCAAAGGCCATGTGAAGGATGCTCAGGGCGAACCCATCATCGGTGCCACCGTACGCGTAGTAGGTACACAGACGGCTACTGTCACCGACTTCGACGGAAACTTCGCACTGAAAGCTAATCAGGGTGCAGACATCTCTGTAACGTATGTCGGCTACCAGACAGCTACTGTGAAGGCTGCTGCAAACCTGGAGATTACACTAAAGGATGACGCTACTGTTCTGGAGAACGTTGTTGTCATTGGTTATGGACGTGCCAGAAAAAGCGATTTAACTGGTTCAGTAACAGCCATCAAGCCAGATGACAAGAACCACGGTCTTAACGTCAACGCCCAAGACATGATCAGTGGTAAGATTGCTGGTGTGAGTGTTATCTCCAGCGATGGTACCCCTGGTGGTGGTGCTCAGATTCGTATCCGCGGTGGTTCGTCACTGAACGCCTCCAACGACCCTCTGATTGTTATCGATGGTCTAGCTATGTCGGGCGATGGTGTGCAAGGTTTGGCTAACCCTTTGTCAATGGTGAACCCTAACGATATTGAGTCGTTTACCGTACTGAAGGATGCCTCTGCCACAGCTATTTATGGTAGCCGTGCATCAAACGGCGTTATCATCATTACCACCAAGAAGGGACGTGCCAACCAGAAGCCTACCTTTAATTATAATGGTAACGTGTCAATCGCTGCCCGCAAAAAATCCATTGACGTGCTCGACGGACCTGAGCTGATGAACTATATCAAGAACCTGTATGGCGAAGATAGCGATGCTTATAAGGAACTTGGCTACCTCGATGCCAATGGCAACAAGGTATATGCCAATACCGACTGGCAGGATGAGATTTTCCGCACAGCAGTTTCTACCGACCACAACATCACGATGTCGGGTGGTTTGAAGAACATGCCTTATCGTGTTTCTCTTGGTTACACCAACAATCAGGGTATCGTCAAGACCTCTAAGTTCGAGCGTTATACGGCCAGCTTCAGTCTGTCTCCCTCTCTGCTGAAAGACCACCTGAAACTGAACATCAACGGTAAGGGTATGATTGCCAAAAACCGCTATGCCGACGGAGGTGCCATTGGTTCTGCCATTTCTATGGATCCCACCAAGGCTGTAACAGGTGACAATGCCATCTACAGAGATTACTTTGATGGCTACGTACAGAACTATACCACAGCCAGCTACGAAGGTGCAGCAAACTGGAAGTATACAGGCAAGGGTACCACGAACCCTGTTTCTATTCTGGAGCAGATTGACGACCATGCCACTTCCAAGAGCTTAATCGGTAATATCGAGGCCGACTACGCCATTCATGGTTTCGAGGACCTTCACCTGCACATGAATGCAGCTATGGACCTCTCGACTGGTAAGCAAGAGACAGAAAAGAGTCCTTATTCTTCTGTAGCAAACTATTATGGCTGGAACAACTGGTCTACAAAGGACACCTACAACCTGCAGTTGTCACTCTACGCACAGTACATGAAGGACTTCACGAAAGATCATCATTTCGACATCATGGCAGGTTACGAGTGGCAGCACTTCCATAAGAAGACCGATTGGTTCGGCTATGGTACTTTCCGCGAGGGCAACACCACACACAAAGCTGGCAGCATGTACAATGCTCCTGCCGCTAACCAGGTTACACAATACAAGACTGAGCGCTATCTCGTTTCTTTCTTTGGACGTTTGAACTACACGCTGATGGACCGCTACATGCTGACCTTCACAATGCGTGCAGACGGGTCATCGCGTTTCAACTGGATGAAGGGTAACGAGAACCAACAGTGGGGTTACTTCCCCGCATTGGCTCTGGCCTGGAAATTGAAGGAAGAACCCTTCCTCAGAAATGTTGACTGGCTGAGTGATGCCAAGCTCCGTTTAGGTTGGGGTATCACTGGTCAGCAGGATGGTGATGCCATTGGCGACTTCTCTTATATCCCTGTCTACAAGCCCAATACCAACAATCACGCATTGTATCCCGTTCTGGGTGACGGTACCACCTATCGTCCTCAGCCCTACAATGCTCACCTCACTTGGGAGAAGACCACCACGTGGAATGCAGGTCTCGACCTAGCGTTCTTCAACAACCGCGTTGAAATGTCGTTCGACTGCTACTATCGCAAGACCAAGGACCTGATTAACACAGTTTCTGTTGCTGCTGGTTCAAACTTCCGCAACACCGTAACCTCTAACATCGGTTCGCTGCACAATACCGGTTTCGAGTTCATGACTACCATACGCCCCATCCAGACAAAGGATTGGCGCTGGGAGGTCAGCTACAACTTCACCTACAACAAGAACGAGATTGACGAACTCATCAGCGGTAAGGGCGAGGACTACTTTGTTGGCACTGGTGGTGGTCTGAACTTTGGTGACGTTCAGGCATTCACTGTTGGCAAGCCTTCATATGCCTTCCATGTCTACCAGCAGGTGTACGACCAGAACGGCAACCCCATTCCCAATACCTTTGTTGACCGTAACGGCAATGGCACGCTCGATAGTGGTGACCGCTACTACTATTACAAGCCTGCCGCCGACGTGCTAATGGGACTTTCTTCCAAGCTGCAGTGGAAGCAGTGGGACTTAGGTTTCTCAATGCGTGCCAGCCTGGGCAATTATGTATTCAACAGCACAGCCTCTGGTGCATGTAACGTAGGCACTGGTTCTGTCTATACCAATGGTAACCTCAATAACCTGCGTGTTGATGCTGTCAACCGCGGCTTTACCAACGTGCTGGAACAGCAGTATGCTTCTGACTATTTCGTTGAGAATGCCTCTTTCTTGAAGATGGACAACATTACGTTAGGTTATAGCTTCGACAAACTTTTCGGTGCTCCTATTAACGGACGTGTCTATGCAACAGTTCAGAATGTATTCACCATCACCAAGTACTCTGGATTAGACCCTGAAGTAGCAAGTGGTGTTGACGGCAACATCTACCCCCGTCCTATCACTACTATATTAGGTGTTAGCCTGAACTTCTGATAATAGTAAAAAGGTAAAAAAGTAAAAAAGTAAACAGCTATGAAACTAAGATATATTTTGCCTGCTGCCATGATAGCATGTGCTACACTCTTTACGTCCTGCCTTAAGGATTTGGAAGTGGAGAACATCAATCCGCAGGAGGTGTCAGATTTTAATGAAGACTATATCTTCAACAAGATATACGGCAATCTGGTACTGACGGGACAAACCGGTCCTAACGGTGACAGCGACCTTGACACCGATGATGAAGGTATGTCAAACATGATTCGTCTGATTTGGTACTTTAACGTGCTCACTACCGACGAGGCTCACTGCTGGTGGAACGACCCCGGCATGCCTGAACTGAACCGCAATACGTGGACCAACAGTAACGCTTTCGTAACATCACTCTACTACCGTCTGATGTTTGGCGTCACCATCTGTAACTTCTATCTGGAGAATGCCACTAGCGACGATGCTGCCACGAAACAGAAGCGTGCTGAGGCTCGTTTCATGCGCGCACTCCACTACTATTTCCTGATGGATATGTATGGCAATCCGCCGTTCCTCACCAAGCTGTCTAGCGACAACGCTCCCCAGATTCAGCGTGCTGATCTCTTCAATTTCTTAGAAAATGAGTTGAAGGACGTTATCGGTGAGGGTGACGGCAACGAGGTTCTGGCCGATGCCAAGACCATTGACTACGGACGTGCCGACAAGGCCGCAGGCTACCTGCTCCTAGCACGTATGTATCTCAATGCAGCAGTTTATACTGGTACTGCCCGTTGGGAGGATGCCAAGACGTATGCTGACAAGGCTATCGGTACAAGCTACAAGCTGTGCACCACCGGCATGAACGGATTCAGCGCTTATCAGCTACTGTTCATGGGCGATAACGATTCCAACGGCGCTCAGGACGAAATCATCCTGCCTGCACTGCACGACGGTGAGAAAACTCAGACTTGGGGTGGTACGCTGTACATGATTGCCAGCAACACCAATGAGGCTATGCTGGCCGAAGACCTCTATGGTGTAAAGGACAGCAAGGGCAATCCTATCCTCGGTTATGGAACTTCTGAAAAGTGGGACGTCGGTGTTCGCGCCCGTTCTAATTTCTCGAAGGTATTCTTTGGCACTAAGACCAGCGACAACGCTATTACCAAGGGTGCTCCGAAGGATGTCACTCCATCTGTAGGCGACGACCGTGCCATTTTCTACACCCAGGGACAGAAACTGGTGATTGAAGAAGAGGACAAGAAGGGACAGGGCCTTATCTATATGAAGTATAACAATCTGCATGCAGACGGTACTCCCGGTCACCACGCTGGTGGACAGTTTGTTGACACCGACTTCCCTGTTCTTCGTCTAGCCGAAGCATACCTGATCTCTGCCGAAGCAGACGCGCGCATCAATGGTGGCAACTGTAGCTCAGAAGGCATCGAGCGCATCAAGGCCCTGCGTGCCCGTGCCAACGTGAAGACAGGCAACCTCTACGACAGCAAGAGTGCTGATGCCATTACGGCTGTCAGCCTGGAGGACATCTTTAAGGAGTGGTCTCGCGAGTTCGGATACGAGGCTATGCGTCGTCCTGTACTGATTCGCTGGAACCGCTATGCAGGTCAGAGCGACTACATATGGGAATGGATGGGTGGCACCAAGGCCGGTAGCCCCATCGACAAGCGTTTCAATCTCTTCCCCATACCTGCTGACGACCTGAATGCCAACAGTAATCTGAAGCCCACTGAAGGTTATTAATTTTTAATTGGAATACAGATATGAAAAAACTAAATATTATAACATCCTTGTTGATGGGAATGGCTTTGCTGACAGCGTGTGAGAGCGACCGCAACGACAACCCCACTATCGACCTCTCAAAGCAGCAGGCTCCCATCACACTGAATTCGCCGACATTTGCTAGCAGCACTTATGATCTGGACAATACGGAGAGTATCATGCTCTACTGCACACAGCCGTCTTACGGATTTCCCGCTACAGTGACGTATGTCGTGCAGACATCTATCAATGCCGACATGTCCGACCCCATAGAGTTGGCAACCACTTACTCTATCAACGAGATGAAGGTGAAGGGTAACGATTTGGCAATCGCTACTACTAAGCAGCTCATGACCAAACAAGGCAAAAAGCAGGAACAATTCCCCGCCGAGACACCTCTTTACATCCGTATACGAGCTTACATTGCCAACGTCAACGGTTCAGAGGCTTTGTCGAACATCATTAAGCTAAACAATGTAAAGACCAAGTTTGCCCTGCCTAATGTTGAGGTTCCTGAAGCCTTCTATATCTGTGGAAACTTCAATGGCAATAAGTGGGAAGAAGCAGTGCCTACTGCAGCTGTAAACGGTGCTCCTGAGTGCCACTGGCGTATTGTATGGATTGATGCTGACGGCGTGAAGGTTAGCCCCACAAAGGATGCTCCCAATTATGCTGACGACATGATTGATGTATCTTACTCGTGCAAGACCACCGGATTCACCGTTTCTGACGATGGTGTAGCTAAAGCTACTACGCCAGGATGGTATGTTCTATTCATCGAAGGCAAGGTTGACAACGACAAACGTACCATGCATCTGGATTATAGCTTCTATCAGCCTGAGCTTTGGCTCATCGGTCCGAGTATGATTAACACTGAACTTGGCATCACAGAAGATAATTGTTGGAACGAGAGCGAGTTGCGCACTAACTTCGAGCAGTATGTTAAAATTAGCACGCCTACCACAATGGACGGCGAGTTTGTATCGCCTGAGCTGCTCAGCGCTACTACCGACGACAAGGGCGGATCTCGTGCCTACGTGAAGATTAAAAACTACGAATGGTGGAAGACCGAGTTCTTCGTATACGAGAAGAAGATTGTCTATCGCGGCAATGGTGGCGAGGTTAGACCTTACACTTGCGGCAACCCAGGTCAGAAGGTTTACTTCAACTTCTCCAAGGACGCTGGCGAATTGAAATAATCGATTAAGTACAAAAAAGAAAATTCATTAGTTATGAAAAAAATATCAATGTTTTTGATGCTCATCGTTGCAGGCTGGTCGCTGACCGCCTGTGATGAGAGCTATGATGACTGGGCACAGCCTAAGGTTTACGAACAGGAAGCCGCTGTGACCATCGAGGGTTTCGAAGCGACCCCCACTGCAGCAGCCTCAGGCAGCATCATATTGGCTGATTTGTCAGATGAAGGAGTACAACTCTTCACATTGAAGCAAGGAACCCTGCCAGAGGGCGTCATACTAAGCAACATCCGCCTGTCAGCATGGCCTGCTGACAAGACAGAAGCAGTCGCCACCAATGTCTCCGCATCAGAAGACGGCAAGGTGACAAAAGCTGAACTGGAGAAACTGGTCTACACCTTTTATGGCAAGAAATCCACAGAACGCAAATTTACTGCTAAGCTCTTTGCCAATGCTATGAAGGAAAGCCAGGCACAGCTAATCACCCTCGGCGACTTCACCCTGAAGATTACGCCTGAGGAGGTCGAAAATCCCTACTACTATATCTATGGTAACGCTACATCTTCGAAGAAGGAAGAAGCCTACAAAACTGTGATGACGCCCGACCCGAACAGCGATGTCATCTTTACCTATACCACCAAGTTTGTCAGCAGCGGTGACGTCAAAGTATGGAACTCTAAATACTGGCAGGCTGGCTACGCAAGTAGCGACTTCTCCAAACTCTATGGCTCTGGTGAGAAGACCGCCTTCAAGGGTGAGTCAGGTAAACTCGAACAGGGAAAGAACACGTCCATCTTCTCGCCCACGAAGGAATACTACACCTTCACCATCGACCTTGAGAACCTGACCTATAAGTGGGAGAAGCTCGAAGACCAGAATCCTGCTTCTTACAACACCATCTCGCTCATCGGTATTGGCAATGACTGGAATACGGATGTTGACATGACAACTGCAGACAAAGGTAAGCACAACTGGTTTGTCCAGATAACTATAGCTGCAGACACACAACTTAAATTCCGTGCTGATCATGCTTGGAACACTGACTGGGGGTATGGCGATGCTGATGGCGACTGGACGGTCAACGAAGACCTCTGGGCCAAGACGCTCGAAAAAGGCAAGAAAAACATTGTCGTTCCCGCAGGAAAGTACAATGTATACTTCTGCGACATTACAGGTGCAGCTCATTTCGTACCAGTAGAATAATACTTCTCCCTTCACATAACAGGCGAACATTATTGCGATGTTCGCCTGTATTATTTACATATCGTGCAATCGTTTGCACGACTCCTTTGTTATTTTTTTTACCCATAACAGAACACCTTATTATAAATATGACTATCTTTGCCCCCAGAATATCAACAATCTTTATTACAAACTTTAAAACAAAAACGATTATGAAGAAAATTTTTACTCTTTTAGTTATGTTAACTGCTGCTCTCGGCATGCAGGCTCAAGACACTTGGACCGTTGCCGGTGAAAAGACTATTGTAGGTGTAAGCTGGGATCAAGCAGATGCCACCAACGACATGACCTCTACCGATGGTGTTAACTTTACCCTCGTCAAGACGGGCATGATGGTTAAAGCCAACGATAGTGGTTATGGCTACAAGATTGTCAAGAACCACACTTGGGATGAGTGCTATGGTGCAGATGGTGGTAGTGATAATGCTACATTGCCTATTACCGAGGATGGTGAGTATACCATTACTTTTACATTCAATTCCGAAACTCACATTCCTTCAGCAGAAGCAACCAAAACTGGTGACTATGTAGCTCCAACTACTGAACAGACTTGGACCGTAGCTGGTTCTACATCTCTCTGCGGTACCTCTTGGGATCCTGCAAACACTGCCAACGACATGACTTCTACCGATGGTGTCAACTACACCCTCGTCAAAGAAGATGTTGTCATCGAGGCTGGTGTGACAGTGCAACTGAAGGTATGTGCTGACCATGCATGGGACGAGGCTTATCCTGGCAGCAACTACGAGTTTACCGTTGATGCTACTGGTAAGTATAAGGTAACTATCAAGTTCAACAAGGAGAGCAAAGAAGTCAGCCACGAGGCAGTAAAGACTGGCGAAGCTGAGCTTGCTGAGAAAATATGGACAATTGCCGGCCAGGCAGCTATCCTTGGTTCTGACTGGAATAAGGACGACGAGAGCAACGACATGACCGATATGAACGATGGCACCTTCCAGCTCGTAAAGAAGGCCGTGACAGTTGATGCAGGTTCTTACACTTATAAGGTTCTTGCCAACCACAGCTGGGACGAGAACTATGGTGATCCTAACAGCGGTGATAAGGATGGCAATGCTGTTCTTGAAATTGAAGCTGCCGGCACCTACGACATCACCTTCGTATTCAATCCTGAGAGCAAGGAACTTTATGCTACAGCAGACGCCGCTGCCACTGGCATCAACACCGTTAAGCTGAGCAACGCTGACAATGCTGTTATGTTCAACCTGCAGGGCCAGCGTGTAACAAGCAGCTTCCGTGGCATCGCTATCAAGAACGGTCGCAAGATGATTGTTAAGTAAGAAACAAGACACACCTAGGTCTAACTATAAAAACACAAAACAAAGGCGGGCCCCCATCAACACTGGTGGTGCCCGCCTCTTATTTTATGCTGCCTTGCGCTATCTTGATGCAGCCACTATTGCTGATGTAATAATTGGTCTGTGAAGCCACATTCTCTGTGCGACCATCAAGGAAGGTGGCTGTCAGTGGCAATGTACTACTGTTGCCAATCATAATCTCCATATCCGTAGATGGCAGTTCTATCTTCTCGGCGGCGAGCATATCCTCGGGATAAGGAGAAATTGTTGTCGGGTCGTCGTCAGCCTCATCGAAGCTGTCTCCTGTCGAAATCCAGTCGAAGTCGGCATACCCACGCTTCTCGTTCTCCTTCGTAGCATAGCAGAACAGGCCGAAGCGGGCACCCACAAAGACGCTGAGGTTGAACTTCAGCTCAGTCTGTTCACCTAATGGACGAAACCTGGAGTTGTCGGGTGAATAATAGAACTTCGTCTTACTATCACTATAGTTCATGGTAGCACGCAGATAGATTACATCCGTTATCTCTATGTCCTCTTTTGTCGTCTCTTTCGGAGTAAAGCCATCATTCGTTCTCAGCTGGTCTTGACACCACACCAGATGGCACTTGCCGTCCTTCTTCTCCACGGCGATATAGGCATAGGGGTCTTGGAACACGCAGATACCAGCACGGTCGCCCTCCTGCAGATGCGAAACATCAATACGCACCGTACCTTTTGAGGCTTTGTCCGTATAAGCATAGATGCGCTGGGTAAGCATGTTACGTGCCTGCGTCAGTTTGTCTACGGGTGCACCCGTCTTTAGTCGCAACCACCCCGGACGCTCGAAGAGTGACCATGCACCATTGTCTGGTGTGTGGTTCCATTCCCACTGCATACCCAGCGGATAGCTACGAAAGCTATCGGTAGTTGGCAGAACGGAAATAGGATATGTTGCTCCCACATTGGGTTTCGCATAGGCGGTATATGGCTTACCATTATTACCCACGATGGGCCAGTCGTCTACCCATGTCACAGGCTGTAGGTTGGGCATACGTCCCATAGCACCCTTATCTTCCTGCATGATGGTCCACCACTCGTTGCCATCGGGTGTGTCGATAAGAGAGCCTTGGTGAATAGTGTTTACCTTACCATCGATGTATTTCTCCACCAGCATCTTCTCTTCAGTATACGGGCCGAAGACGTTCTTCGAACGAAACGCGACCTGTCCTGACGGCCAACCACCATAGGTAGCATAGATATAGTAGTATTCACCTATCTTATAGAAGTGACAGCCCTCCAGTCCTGTTCCTTCCTTGCTGATGGCACGCTTCTCCTGAATGAAGTTGAAGTCTTCATCGAGCTCACAAACCTGTATGTTCCCGTTTCCACAAGCCACATACACCTTACCATTGTCGAACAGCATGCCTGGGTCGTAGTAGCCACGCGAGATGGTCTTCTTTTCCCACTTGCCCTCAGGGTCGCTGGCAGAAAGCACAAAAGCACCTGCATCGTTACAGTTCAGCAGGATGTAGAACTTACCATTATGATACTTCATCGAGCATGCCCACATACCTTTGGCATAGGCATCCTGACCATTGATGAGCGAATAGTTTTCCTTGTCGCAAAGGTCTGCGAGCGGCTGTGCACAGTACTCCCAATTCACGAGGTCTTTCGACTTCACGATGGTAGCACCTGGCAACAGGCACATGGTAGTGCTGACCATGTAATAGGTGTCACCCACACGAATTACATCTGGGTCAGGAATATCAGCAAAGACCACTGGATTCTTATACTTTCCATTACCCTGGTCGCCCTGCGCCCATACAACGACAGCCACCAACAGGACTGCCCAAACAAGAAAACATCTATTCATAATCAATTAAGTTAGTTAGTTGAAATCTGGCCGCAAAATTAGCAAAAAAAACTGGAACAGACAAGAAAAAATAGCCACAAATAGAGATTATCATGGTGGTAAACTGAAAAAAAGTCCGTAAAGATTTGTGATTTTCAAAAAAGTATTATACCTTTGTAGCCATAAGGCAACAAAATAAGAAGAATGTTTATCGTAGAGAATGTCGTTGGAAGCATCTTTTGGGGGTTGCTGGTAGCACTGGTCATGTCAGTGCTGGTGTTCCTTGTGTGCATGCTGTTCAGCAGGAAAAATGTACAATCACCCATATCAATACTGGTCATTGCGGTCTATTTTCTGTTTGCCACAGCAGCAGGAGCATTGATAGCAGGTGGCTATTATGTCAAGGGCTATGTGGAGGACATGGGAGATTATGTTGCTTCCATCACCGACAAAACTACAGATATGGCATTCTCCGATACCGACTTCAACAATTTAAAGGATATGATTACTGATGAGTATCCCGGTACGAAGCCTATTTTGGAGCATATTGATACCGATGAACTTATCAGTAAAAGCAGTGTGGGACGTTCTGTCAGTGATTTCCTGGTGGACGAGGTCAATAACACCATAGACGAGTATATAGAAAGGTGTCTCAAATGGCTTTTGTTCGGAACGTTGATTGCCATTATCCTTGCAACTGTAGCAGCCAGGCACGGTGGTGGTGGAGGCCGAAGGTTAAGTTCGTCAGACTATGACAACTACGGCTTTGACAACGATACATCTTCATCTGGTTATTATTAAACCACGAATAATTACAACTATGAATAATTACAACTAAAATAAAACAATTCACTATGGAAAATCATCTTATTATCGGATTAGGCGGAACAGGCGGCCGAGTCTTAGCAGCTTTCCGTAAGCTGATGTTTGAAAAGTTCAATGGCGAGGTTAAGCCAAGCGACATGTGGATAGACTATCTCTACATGGACTCCAGTGAACAGGACCTGAAGATGAAGGACCCTGCCCAATGGAGCATCATGGGCAAGAGCATTGCGCTGGATGCGGACTCCGTCATACGTATTCCCGCAGCCAACCTGCGTGACTATGTGGAGAACAGAAGTCGTTTCAAGTATCTGTCTCCATGGCTCGGTGACAGCAACGACTGGAAAAACATCATCAACGACCCCAAAATCAGTGAAGGAGCTGCCGGTCAGAAGCGTCGTTTAGGACGTTTGCTCTTTGCCAACGGTTCTCCCGACTTCAATCGCATGGTCGGTGTTAAGGCACGTAAGTTAAGTTTTAACCCTGACGGAAGCAAAATAACATATCACGTCATAGCTGGTTTGGCAGGTGGTACAGGTTCAGGTAGTGTGGTCGACGTTGTAGCCCAGCTGCGCCATCAGTTCCCCGACCAGCAGAAGAACAAGATTGTACTCTACCTGCTTTTGCCCGAAGAGCATCCCAATCCAGAGTGGGCTTCTACGAACAACTACCAGCCCAACGGATATGTTGCCCTGACAGAGTTGAACGCCATGGACATGGGAGCTTTTAAGCCCTGGAATGTCAGCGAGCGCGATTACGAGGTGGAGCGTCTCAACCTTGAGTTACCTTTCTATTCTGCCTATTTGGTTACTGACAACAACCGTTGCAACGTACGCTTTGACGTCGGCAAGGTGATGCCTGCTACCATTGCAGAGTTGATTTACCAGAAGACCGTAGGTGTAGCCCTTAGCGACCGCAAAATTGGAGAAGGCGGCACCGAGAGTGCCTCACATTTCTTTAACAATGTGGAGAAGGGGGAGAATCCTAATTATGCAGACTACGATACGCCCCATTGCTTTAAGTTCAATGGCTTCGGCATCAAGAGATTGGCTATTCCTGAACAGGAAATTAAGGAATACTTCGGATACACCTTTGCCAATCAGGCCGTGCTGAAAATGATGTACAACAACATGTCGCGTGAGTCCGGCTTTGTTGGCGAACCTGTTGTCAACGATGATTATGCTTTCGTCACCAAGCCCGAACAAAAGAGGAAATGGTGCATCACCCGTGAACATCTCTGTTTGTCGAGTCCTATACTTCCCGACCATCAGAAGGAAGGATGGAAGTCTATCGTTGACGAGTTTGGCGTCATCGACAATTTCCGCATGAAAGCATTGTCAGACGACACCTTGAAACACGATAACAAGCTGATTGCCATTAGAAACATGGCAAAACGCTTCTTCGACAAGGATTTCCGTCCTATTGGCGAGGTTGGCCAGAATGGTGTTCTGACATTCTTCGAGAAAAAGTCCAAGTTCGGACGCGAGCCTATTGTTACCAAGATAACAGAGAGGATTAACGAAGATCTGCTGCAACTCTGGGCCAGCGGTGAAAAGTCACTTGTCCAGCTGAGCGGCATTGTGAAAACCATCGTAGACTACCTGGATGAGGAGAAGGCAACCCTGATTAAGCTTGGCAGCAGTGCCGATGACGAGATTAAGCGCCGCGACGCTGTGATGGATGACCTAAACAAGAAGTGGTGCGAGATGGGTACCTTCACCAAGGGTCTGGCAAACATCGGTCTAAACAACAGCAAAGATGACATCGGTGCGAAATATACCGCAGCCGTCAAGGAGAAATATATCTTCATGACCTGGAAGGCCAGCTACGAGTTTGCTAAGCTGTTACTTGATGACCTAATCCGTACGATGCAGGTCACCAAGGGCGACATCGACTCTACGATTGCTCAGTTCCAGATAGCACAGGATGCCGTCCTTGGCGCCATCAACAGTCGTTGCATCTCGGAGAGCGAGGAAAGCCAGAGCCTGAAGGGTGTTGTCATCAAGAACTACGATCCCAACAAGGTACATACCATCATGAAGGGAGCTATCACCAACGAGAACGACAACAAGGAGCGTATCCGTCTGATGATATCGTCGCTTATTGGTATGCTGAATCCTGAAAAGAAGAACTTCCGTGAGGTTGCCGACAAGTTGAAGGCTGGAACGATTATCAGTAAGGTTGAGGAAGAAGGTCAGAAAGAGGCTAACAACTTCTTCATCAATGAAGTCGGCAAGGACTACATCCCCGGATACGAGAAACTCATTGGCATCAACATTATCCAGAAGTTGCAAGATGAGTTTAGTGGCAACGACGAAGGCCTCAAGGAGAAACTGGAGCGTCTGGTTCGTCATGCAGCCATCACCAATCTCCACCGTGACGTAGAAGTGAACAATGGTCCGAAGATTAGGTCCAGCATGTTTGTCATCCTGCCTGACTACGATGTTGACCCAGCATTCCTGCAGAAGATAGAAGACCTGATTAAGAGTCTGACAGACGAGGGTCAGATAAAGGTATCACGAGGTGGAAACAGCAATGAGATTGTTGTCATCAACTTGGAGACCAACCTTACTCCACGCTACCTACAGGCCGTCAACAAACTGAAAGAGAGCTACGACCGTCTGATGGCTTCACAGCAGGGCAAGGTAGCACGCTTCGAAACCCAACTGGAGGACTATGAGGGATTCATCCCCATGAATGTCGAAGAGTGTATCAAACTCCACATGCTGCCTTCTCTGTATAATCCCACAGACAAGGAGAAAGCGGAGATTGACAAGAAGCGCAAGGAACTGCGTGGAGAAACAACTAGAACTGATACAGGCACTGGAACGACTACAGGCCCAACGCCTCCACCACCCCCAGGTATGTCGCAGTATATGATTTACGACAATGGTCAGCAGACAGGACCGTTCACCATTCCACAGCTTCAGCAGATGGCTGCTACAGGACAGGTAACCAAGCAGACCTATGTATGGAAGCAAGGCATGGCAACATGGGCCTTTGCTGGTACCGTTGAAGAATTGGGAATGCTGTTCGTTACCAATACTCCTCCACCGCCACCACCTCCCATGATGTAAGCGGTGAGAATATTACAAAACGTCAATAAAAAAATATTTCAAAGATTTATATAGAATATGGAAAGAAAAGGTATATGTAAGAATGTCGGAGTCTGCACGATGGCAGGCAAGGTTCAGGTGATTACTGACGACGATGCAGATTTTGTGTGTGCAGAATGCGGTGAAGAACTCGAGCCATATAAGGAAGAAGAAATCAAAACAGACCCAGGTGATGGCAAGAAGACAAAGCTCATCGCTGTTATTGCCGTAGTAATCCTGCTGTTAGGTGGTGGAGGCTTTGGCATCTGGAAGATGTTAGGTTCTTCCAAACCGGAAAAGATTACGCTGGACAAGAATGAACTGACGATGACAGTGGGCGAGACAGCAGTCATCACACCGAAAGCAGAGCCAGAGGGTGTGAAGATTACCTACGTCTTCAAGGGCAAAGGCAAGAATATTGAGGTGAACAGCGGTGGTGAGGTACGTGCCTTAAAGAAAGGTGACGCTACCGTCATTGTAAAGTGCGAGGAGAATCCCGACATTCGCGCCATCTGTAAGATTAATGTTAAAGAACCTGTGGAAGAGCCCATAGTAGAGTCTACTTCTGAGTCGAAAGAGGAGGAAGAGGGCGAACAAACTCCTGAAAATAAGGAGACTCCCCAACCCAAGGACACCAAAACAAGCGGAAGCAAAAACACAGGTGCAGGTAGTAGCACTGCAGCCCAGAATGGCCAGGGCTCTGTTGATATGGGTTACGGCAAATATGTCGGCAATCTGAAGAACGGCAAACCTGATGGAAGCGGAAAGCTGACATTCACACGTACCTATCAGTTGAATGCTGAGTATACCGCCCAGCCTGGTGAATATATCACAGGTATCTTCGAGAATGGTAAGCCAAGCTTTGTAACCTATTACAAGAGCGACGGCACAGTTGTGAAGATCAAGACACGCTAAATGACGAAGCGGAGTATCATACTATTGGTGATAGCCACATGCAGTTGCATCTGCATGAGGGCTACCACTTTTGATACCCAGCGACTTGAGCGCTTGGCAGGATACTTGAACCTGCAACAGTTGGAAACGCTCCCTGTTGGAGTGACAAATACCTATAGCTACAAGAATCGCCCTCTTACCATCCGTAAGAACCAATGGGGTGAGATAGAACATATTGGTTTGTTGCTTTTCCCACAGGTGTACCGCCAAGCTCAACCCTTGCCAATATACGACTTCCTGGAACGCTACTTGTTAGCCCGACTGGCAACTCCTAACAATACAGAAGACGCTGTTAAAGCACAATGGGATCGAGTGAGTTTCAATGTCGGAACAGCCGCAACAGCATTGAAAATAGATACGACGACGGTATTCAATAATGAGTACGTCGATTTACGTGTCTATCGGGTCTCATGGACTAAGGATGGCAAGAAGATACTTGAGATCTCGTTCGATATGGACTACCAACTGCTGCTCGGATGTGACGCCGTGGAATTGGAATATAGACTGATACGGCACATCGCACGTTTCAAGGCGGACGATTCTCATACCATCAATCAGAAAAGTTTACCTCAGGATGGTGTGGAATATACTTTCCAGGACACCTATTATATGAGTCCAATGGTGCGGAACGACGTCTATTATATGCGTAAGTCGAAGAAGAAGCCATGGACGTTGGTTGACGATGCCGCCCGTGCGACAAAGACCATTAACAACTGGATGATATCACCAGCTAGCAACAATGAGCTGCCACTAGTGATTACCCTTGACAAATATGGCTATGAGGTGGATAGCCTCATGACAACCTATCGTACTTGGCAACAGTATTGCATGTCCGAGGGCTGTCAGCCATATTACGGATTGAAAAGTAAGAAGGACGGCGTCTATGAAGGTACCGTTTTTATGATTAACCGTACGGGCGGATATCTTCACCTGCTAAGTATCAATATCCCTGAGAGTGCGCTACAAAACAGGAAGGGTACCAAGGCTAATGCGCGCATGTACGCGTATATACCTCTATATAATGTAAGTGCGCAACTTTTGCACAATGTTGAATATGAACCAATAAAATAAAACCGCTATATGAAAAGAATCATGATGCTGCTCGTGGCGGCAATTGTCGGAATGACAGTTTCTGCACAGTCTGTCGAAGAGCAGAAGAAAAAGATAGCCAATATTAAGAAAAGCAGTAGCTATATCTATGCTGAGGTAACAACTACCGACCAGCAGCAAGCTATTGACTTGGCAACAGATATGCTAAACCAGAACGTAAACGAATGGGTGGCAAAGCAGAAGAAATTTGCTGGAGCCAACAAAATCATTACCATAAATACCAATTATACTGTAGACCAGATCACCATGCCAAGAGCAAATATGTTCAGGGCATTCATGTACATCAAGAAGTCCGACATCCTGCCTGCAGATAATGTGGAGGTAAAAAATGCCCCAACGGAAATAGCATTAGCAGTTCCTGCAAAGACTGCCAAGGCTAATCCAGTTGACAACAGCCCTCGTGGCATTGTAATAAAAAGTTTGTTAGAAGTTCAAAATACAGGACAACTATCTGAAAAATTAAAAGAGCTTATGACGAATAAGAGGATTACTGAATACAACAATCTTGCAGGACTAAAAGGCAAGAATTTGGCTGATTATATTATGGTAGTTTTCAACAAGGATGGTATAGTTGAAGCTGTGCTTAGCGAAGGTGAGAACCGAACAAATTTAAAAACCGGCACTGCAGATATACTTACAAATTATAAAGGCCGAGGGGCTATTGGTGTGAAAGTAAATAAGTAAAAAGAATATACATATGAAAAAGACTGTTTTATGTTTTATGGCCATAATGCTTAGTTCAATCAGTATGCAGGCCATCAACGTGACACTCACTACGGATGAGGGATACAACAACCCTATTATGGTTGAAAAATTACAAAACAACTTAGCAGTACTACTTACTGAGATTAATGCTGCATACGCAGAAAAACGCAATCTCAATCTAAGTGGAATCGCTATTCACGTTCCGTCTGCTGGCGAGTGCGACGTTAAAGATGAATTGGCAACACTATGGGACATGACACACTTCAAGTGTGACGATGAAGAAGTAGTGGATCGCCTCTGGCCCTTAAAAGACGGTTCGTTCTATGTACGTCAGATTCCTATGATTCTTGATCCAGACGGTGAAGTCGTCAAGGAGAGTAAATTCCAGGAAGTCACCGTGACCTTTGACCGCCAAGGCAATATTTCGGAATTTCGTTTCGCTCTTGATGCTCAGGTGTCGGAAAGCATGGAGAAATGTGGCAATGTGGCCAATGTGGAGCGCAGAACCAAGATACTGGGATTTGTAGAACGTTTCCGTACCGCTTATTGTCGTAAGGACATCAATTTCATGAACCAGATCTTTAGTGATGACGCATTGATTATAACCGGTACAGTGGTTCAGTCACGTCCCAACGACCTTGGGCAGAGCAATGCCAAGGTGGTCTATAACCGCCAGAACAAACAGCAGTATCTAGCTAATCTGCGCCGAGCCTTTGCACGCAACAGATATATAGAGGTAAAGTTTCAAGTGCTTGATAACGAATGTGGCGTTACACAATCACAAAACAACCCCAACATGTATGGCGTGCGTTTACGTCAAGAATGGAAGTCTTCCAATTATAGTGATGAAGGCTATGTCTTCCTACTATGGGATTTCCGCGATGAAGAACATCCGGAAATCAGAGTACGTACATGGCAGCCAGAATACGTGGGTGCAAAAAAGAATGGGGTGAAATTGGATAAAAAAGATATCTTCAGTATTGATGAGGTTGAAGAGATGATTAATTAAGACGAGATTTGATGAAAAATGAATTTTATAGAGTGAACGTTATCATCTTCATGCTCGTATGTTGCATGAATGCATGGTCCCAACAGATGATAACAATATCTCCTGACATCTCTAAAACACAAAATATTAGTACTCTGAATGGTAAGGCCAGTATAATATTCGTTGCAAGTAGTAATGACATGGTTATAACTTCAAGTATTGATAAAGATCCGCAGTCCCCTAAAGCGGTTAAGTCTGGCAATAGTTATCGCTATGAAATGATTATCGACATTTCGGGCAGCAAGAACCGCTACTTTACAATTACAAAATACGGCACTACCAATAGCTATAAAACAGACAAAATAATATTGGTTCCAAATAAACAGCTGTATTTTGACATTGTCCAAGTTGAGAACGGTATTGACATCAAACGGGATCAGAATGCAAGTTCTGGATGGATTAATAAAGCGGAAAGACCTGAAGATAAAGGAAAGGCTCTGATAGTTTTTAACAGTAAGATAAAGCTAAAGATTGAATGCCCTAACCTGAAACACTCAATCAGAAGCGGACGCAGTGAAGCAGGAACCTATCTAGACTCTCTTTTGTTTGACGTTAAGGAATTCTCAACTTTGTCTAAGAAAGTAGACTCTCTACAGAAGGTTTTAGATGTAGCCCAAAAACGTATATTGGACGAAGTAGAAACAATGCCTGATTCAACATACAAAGCGCTTCAGGAATCTATTATCCCGGATTTAAATGACTCTTTGAACGCCAACGATATTAAGCTGGAACAAATTCTATTAATCAAAGTGTCTGGTGACAAGACTAACACCATGGTACTTGACTACAAGCAAGTGGCGAAAATGAACCCAACGGATTTTTTGCGGTATAATATCGTCATCCTGAATGAAACCAAGGTTGTCGTGGAGACCCAGTATGGTGAACTGCTGAGACAAGCCGACTCAGAGTTCCAAGACCGTCAATATGCTAGAGCCGCTGAAATTTACCGGTTGGCAGCCAACGAGAAAGGTATCAATGCCGAACAGCGCAACATAGCCTTGACAAAAGTCACCACATCACTGCGCTATGACACCATCCAGACTAATGCGGAAAAGTATGCCAAATTAATTAACGATATCGTTGGCAAGAAACAGGATGTGAAGAAAGATTTGCTCATCAAGGCATTCGATCAGGCCATCCTTGCCTTTCGCTCTCTGTCAAACTCGACAGGAGATCCATACTTCAAGGAAAAGATGGAGAAACTGATTGCAGAGAAAGAAAAAATCGGCATCATCCTGGAAGGAAACACTTTCTATTCTGAATTGCATCAGGGACTAGCAGAAGAGAGCCCATTGGGCAACTGCAAGTTCTATGGCGTAAAAGGTTCTGTGTCTGATGATATCAGGAGCAACATCTATTGGAAAAACGATCAGGAGTTAGCTACATCCGCCAGTGATGGCAGCTTCAAATTCCAAGTCAAGGCAAACCAATATGATTTCATTGTTGTGGTAGGTGCCCACAACGGCAAGATAAAAGCCAATAAAGTAATCCCCATGAAAGGCAGGGGAGACTCAAAACTCAAAATAGTCTTTGGAAAGAAATAAATCACTTTATTAATTACTTTAATTTTTATTACACTATGAAGAAATTATTTACAGTACTCCTTTTTGCATTAGCAATGGGAGTGGTTATGCCTCAGCAGGCATTTGCACAAGACAGTAAAAAGGAGAAGAAAGAAAAGAAAAAGAAGGAGAAGAAGCCATTTGTTTGGGAAATGCCCGAACTGACTGGCGATGAAACCTTCGACAGTTATCTTAAACACTGTGATACATTGTACCATCGCATCCGCAGCTACAGCGATAGCATCGTATTCTATAAGGTAAAGAAAGGCATTGTTACTGACAAGAAGACTGGCGAGCAGAAAGAGGTAATGGGAGTGTTCGATGAAGAGGGCAACTACCGCAGCTCCGGTAAGGCATTGCAGCAATATGCACAACTGGCTTTGCAGGGTACAAGCCTTCTCGGTGATCTCGCAATAATTACCACCAGCACGGCAGCAGCTACAGCTGCATTACCAAGCTTGGGAATGAAAGCCTTGTCTTATGGCAAGTATGTCAAAGCTGGTCCGAAGATCGTTCAGATGGGTACTGATGAGATTGGAGAAATTGTTAAGATGACTCGCAGCCAGGCCAAGGAGATTCGTGCACTGCGTAAGGGTTATAATGAGGAAGGTCAGTTGAAAGATCCAAGTATTGATCCCAGTAACATTGACGGTGTAGACCTTACAACGGTAGAGTCTGTACAAATTGCAGATCCAGACAAGCTTTCCGAACAGATGGCAACAGCTGCAAAAGAAGACAAGGCTGTTGGAGAGGTTGAGGAGTTCTAATATTATTTATTAAAACTGGAATGGGGTCGATTGGGACAAAACACAAATTGACCCCATTCCATATTAACCAACAATAGAAATGAAGAAGATTAACGTCATACTTTGCTTGTCTGTCTTGGCAATTCTCACATCGTGCAAGAAGGCCTTGAACTCAGAGGAGATCTATGAAAAAACGTCCTCAGGCATTGTGCTAATCCTGAACAACTTCTATTACTCAGTAACACTGCCGGACGATACCGAGATTTATTTCTCAGGAATAGATGATGAAGGAAACCTGACGGGTGCTACCTATGAGGAGGAAGAAGCTCGTCAAGACTGCTCGGCATGTACGGGTACAGGATTCTTCATTTCCAATGATGGACTTATCATGACTAATCGTCATGTAGCGCAACCTGAAGTCGATGCAAGTGTTATCAAGGTATTCCTGAAAGGTTATAAGAAAATGCTGAAGGACATCTACCAGAAGAAAAAGCAGGAGATGGCCAATATGTTTTATGACTATAACGGCAACAGTGAGATGCAAAGAAAAATAGCCACCCAGTACGAGCGATACGACGAAATCCTTGAGCACGTGGATGACATGGATATGAATGATGCAGAGTTTAAGACACATAGTCAACTGGGCATCGCTTACAATAACAGCCACGTCACGAAATATACTGATTTCAAGCCATGCTCAGTGGTTTCTGTTTCCGAAGAGGAAGATGTCGATTTAGCTACCATCCAGCTTGATGACATGGAGACTCCCGAAGGTACTTATATCTTCCATCTGAGGGATAATGATGATCCACTAACTTTGGACCAGAAGCTCTACATGATAGGATTTAACAAAGGCTTTGCAATAGCCAAAACCGCCCAAGGCATCCGTTCTCAGTGCTATAGCGGTAATGTAACCCAAAAGGACGACGGTGTGCAAATCCTTTACAGTATTCCGTCGCAGCCAGGATCAAGTGGCAGTCCCGTAATCGATGAATATGGCAACTTGGTTGCTGTTCATTTTGCCGGCTATTCTGGAACACAGAGTTTTAACTACGGAATACCTTCCAAAAAAGTTCGCCAATTCTTGATTGACAACTAAAAAAACAGCGGTGCAAACGATTGCATCGCTGTTTTAAAACTATTCAACTACGTTGGAAGACAACGTAGCGGTTTTCTTTGTACCTTTGCAGCAGCATAACCTAAAGACGAGTCAACACGATGAAGAAACTTTTTTCGCTTATAGTATGTACGCTGGCAACGCTGTCCCTGTCTGCACAGGGATGGCCTGCCCAATATCAGGGTGTCATGTTGCAGGGATTCTACTGGGATTCCTATGCAGATACCAAGTGGACCAATCTGGAATCACAGGCCGACGAGATGTCACAGTTCTTTGACTTGATGTGGATTCCCAACTCAGCATACGCCAATGCGATGTCTAACAATATGGGCTATCACCCCGTCTATTGGTTCGACCACAAGAGTGCTTTTGGTACGGAGGCACAGTTGCGCTCGATGATTAACACCTTTAAGGAAAAGGGCATGGGCATCATTGAGGATGTAGTTATCAATCACAGGGCCAGTGTCAATTCCAACTGGCTGAACTTCCCCAAAGAAACCTACAAAGGAGTAGAGTATCAACTGACTGCTGCTGACATCTGCTCTGATGACGAAAGTTCCAAGAATGGCTATACCCCCACAGGAGCCGCAGACACCGGCATGGCCTGGGACGGTGCACGTGACCTGGACCATACAGGAGAGAATGTACAGAAGAACGTACTGGCCTATCTTGACAAGTTACTGAATGACCTTGGATATATTGGTTTCCGCTATGACTTTGTGAAGGGTTTTGCCGCTAAGTATGTGGGACAGTATAACGTAACTGCCCAGCCTCAGTTCTCTGTAGGTGAGTGTTGGGACGGCAGCAAGAGCGTTGTCACCAATTGGATTAACGGCACCAAACAGGACGGTGTGATACAGTCTGCAGCCTTCGACTTCCCACTGAAATACTACATCAATGATGCTTTCAGTCAGGGAAAATGGAGCAGACTAAATGATGGCTGTCTCTCTGACGACAATAATTACAAGCGCTACTCAGTGACCTTTGTAGATAACCACGATACAGGCCGTTTCGGTGAATGTCCTCTCTATGCCAATGTAGAGGCCGCCAATGCCTACATCCTCACCATGCCTGGTACACCATGTGTATGGCTCAGTCATTGGAAAACCTACAAGAGCACCATCAAACGACTCATCATCATTCGTAAGGCTGCAGGCATCCATAACCAAAGTGCCATCTTGAAAAAACAGTCTTCGTCCACCGGTTATGTGCTTAACGTAGAAGGAACAAAGGGTAAAGTGCTTCTACTACTCGGCGAAGCAACTGCCGACACCAATGGTTATAAGTTAGCTAATGAAGGCATCAACTACAAAGTATATGTCACGGAGAATGTCGACATCTCTGCTCTTGATGACATCAAGGACGAGGTGATTGAGTTACCCGACTTCTGTACTGTAACCGATGGCGAGGTATGTGCATTCTTCGAAGCTCCCACCTCTGGCTGGAGTACAGTTAAGTGTTGGGCTTGGGACAACACGAACAACTACACTGGTGGGAAATGGCCAGGAGCGACGTGTACCAAGGTTGGTACGGTCAACAACCACAATGTATGGAAGTGGACCTACAATGGTGCGCTGACTACCCTGCCCCAGTTCATTATCTTCAATAACAACGACAATGGGCAGCAGACTCCAGACCTCGTCTTCCAGAATCATTGCTATTACAACGAATCTGGAACACCAATGGGCATTGTAACAGGCATCCGACAGATTGCTAATAGCCAACCGTCAACAGCCAACAGCAAAATCTACGACCTGCAAGGCCGTCGTGTCACTAATATGCAGCGCGGTATCTATATTGTCAACGGTAAAAAAGTTGTTATCAAGTAAAAAACGACGGTTTACACACGTTATTTGACAGAAAATGCTTATCTTTGCATGCTGAATGGAAAGATAAGCATTTTTTATGGATATTACTGACAGATTCCTCAACTATACCAAGTTTGATACGCAGTCGGCTGAAGACAGCCAGACCGTACCAAGCACCAGCAAGCAACTGCTGTTTGCAGAATACCTGAAAAAAGAACTGGAACACGAGGGGCTCGACGATGTGGAACTCGACGAGAAAGGTTACCTCTATGCCACCCTCAAGGCCAACACCAAGGGTGATATTCCCACCATCGGTTTCATCTCGCATTACGACACCAGTCCCGACTGTTCCGGTGCCGATATCAAGCCCCAGATTGTTAAGAACTATAATGGTGCCGACATCCTCCTCAGCGAGGGTATTACCATGTCACCCAAGAAGTTTCCCGAGCTATTACAACACGTGGGTGAAGACCTCATCGTCACCGATGGTACCACTCTGTTGGGAGCCGACGATAAGGCCGGCATCGCAGAGATAGTAGAAGCGATGGTCTATCTGCAGCAACACAAAGAGATTAAGCACGGCAAGATACGCATTGCCTTCAATCCCGACGAGGAGATAGGTATGGGTGCCCACCACTTCGATGTTGAGAAGTTCGGTTGCCAATGGGCCTACACCATGGATGGCGGTGATGTTGGTGAGTTGGAATTCGAGAATTTCAACGCAGCCTCAGCAAAGATTACCATCAAGGGCGTCAGCGTACACCCCGGCTATGCCAAGGACAAGATGGTCAATGCCAATCGTGTGGCTATGGAGTTTGCAGTCATGCTGCCTGCCGACGAGACACCAGAAACCACCGAGAGCTATCAAGGTTTCTACCATCTGCTGAACATCACGTCAGGTGTGGAACAGGCCCGTCTTAGCTATATCATCCGCGACCACGACCGCGACAGGTTTGAAGACCGCAAGCGCTTCATCCAGCGCTGTGCTGAACAGTTGAACGAACGCTATGGCGAGGGTACGGTGGAGTGTGTGGTCAACGACCAGTACTATAATATGAAGGAGAAGATCGACCCGCAGATGCATGTCATCGACCTCGTGCTGAAAGCCATGCAGGAATGCGGCATCGCCCCCAAGGTGAAGCCCATCCGTGGCGGTACCGACGGTGCGCAACTGTCGTTCAAGGGTCTACCCTGCCCCAACATCTTTGCCGGTGGCATCAACTTCCACGGTCCATACGAGTTCGTGCCCATCCAGTCCATGGAGAAAGCCATGCAGCTGATTGTCAAGATCTGCGAGCTCACGGCAAGTTTTAACGATTAATTTCTTATTTGTCATTTAGCGTAGCGCAATGTCCGAACTACCCACCATGATACAAGATCTGGCACTGATGCTCATCGTGGCAGGCATCGTGACCATCATCTTCAAGCGTCTGAAACAGCCATTGGTTTTGGGTTATATCGTCGCTGGATTCCTGGTGTCGCCCCACATGCCCTATACCGCTTCTGTGGCTGACAGGGAGAACGTGCAGCTATGGGCCGACATCGGTGTCATGTTCCTACTGTTCTCATTGGGTCTCGACTTCTCGTTCAAGAAGATTCTGAAGATGGGTGCCTCACCGTTTATCTCAACGATGGTTATCATCTTCTCTATGTCGATGCTAGGTGTTTGTGTGGGACACACCTTCGGATGGTCAAAGATGGACTGCATCTTCCTGGGCGGTATGCTGGCCATGAGTTCCACCACTATTATATATAAGGCCTTCGACGACCTGGGACTACGACAGCAACAGTTTGCCGGACTGGTTATGTCGGTACTGATATTGGAAGACATCCTGGCCATCGTCATGATGGTGATGCTGAGTGCCATTGCCAGTGGCAACAACCCTGATGGCGGACAGATGCTGGGCTCCATTGTAAAGATAGGTTTCTTCCTGATATTGTGGCTTATCGTAGGTATCTTTGCTATCCCACTGTTCCTGCGTCGGGTACGTCAGCTCATCAACAACGAAGTGCTACTCGTCGTGTCGTTAGGACTCTGCTGCGCCATGGCGGTCTTCTCCACAAAGGTCGGTTTCTCGTCAGCCTTCGGTGCTTTCATCATGGGTAGCATCCTGGCAGAGACCGTTGAAGCAGAAAAGATAGAAAAGTTGGTGGAACCTGTCAAGAACCTCTTTGGTGCCATCTTCTTTGTGTCTGTGGGTATGCTGGTAGACCCCGAAATACTCATCAGCTATGCGTGGCCCATCATCACACTGGTGCTGACCATCCTCATCGGACAGGCCGTATTCGGTTCGTTCTCCTTTATGCTGGCCGGTGAGAGCCTGAAGTCAGCCATGCGCTGCGGTTTCTCCATGGCACAGATTGGTGAGTTCTCGTTTATCATTGCTTCACTGGGCCTGTCGCTGGGCGTCATCAGCGACTTCCTCTATCCGGTAGTAGTGACCGTATCAGTCATCACCACGTTCCTTACACCTTATATGATACGACTGGCGACACCCGCTTATAGTGCCTTGGAGCATCGATTGCCAACACGTCTGATTACCACCCTCAACCAGTTGTCCATGAGTCATCCCAACAGTCAGGAGCAAAGCGCCTGGAAGCGACTGTTGACACAGATGGCCGTAAACACCGTGGTATACAGCATCTTGTCGTCAGCCTCCATTGCCGTGATGTTTACTTTCGTATTGCCTTTCATGCAAAAGTTGCTGCCTGGCTGGACACTCCACTGGTATGCCAACGCTATCACAGGTGTGCTGACGGTGCTGTTCATAGCACCTTTCCTGCGTGCCATGGTGATGAAGAAGAACCGCTCTGAAGAGTGGAAGAAACTCTGGGCCGAGAGCAACCGCAACCACCTGCCCCTACTCTTCACCATTCTGGCGAGAGTATTGGTAGCGCTCAGTTTTATCTTCTATATCTGCCACTATCTCAGTCAGTTCAGCAATGCCATCGTCATCACGCTGGGCATTGTCATCGTAGCACTCATCGTCTTTTCGCGCTGGGTAAAGCGTCGCAGCATCGTGCTGGAGCGCCTGTTTGTGAACAATCTGCGTTCACGCGACATCGAGGCGCAGGTGCATGGCAAGAAACGCCCGCTCTACGAAGGTAAATTGCTCGACCGCGATATTCATATCGCAGAGTTCGACGTGCCCACCAACTCGCTATGGATGGGCAGCACCTTGAAGGAACTGAACCTGGGTAAGAAGTACGGTGTTCACGTCAGCAGCATTCTGCGCGGTGGCTTACGTATGAATATTCCCGATGGCGACTACACCATCTTCCCTTGCGACCGTCTGCAGGTCATTGGCAGTGATGAGCAGATGGCTAACTTCTCGAAGGCATTGGAGACGGACGTCATCCAGGAAGATCTGAAGTTGGAAAACCGCGAGATGAAACTACATCAGCTCATCATCTCTGCCGACAGTCCGTTTGTGGGCAAGACAATGGCAGAGAGCGGCATCCGCAGCATCTACGGTTGCATGGTGGTGGGTATTGAGGAAGGTAAGGAGAATCTCACTCCCGTACATCCCACCCGTCGTTTCGCAGAAGGCGATATCATTTGGGTGGTAGGTGAACAAGCATCCATCAACGATCTTCTCAACTCTTAATACCACTGCACAGCATTAGAGTAGCTGGAGCGCTTGTCATACTTCAGTGCGTCAGTCAGCGTGGCGGCATTACAGCGGAATGAGAAGTTATAGCTGGTATAAGGTGTCAGCACCACCTGACACGACATATTGAAACAGTGTAGGTCGCGTGACAGTGATGCTGTCGTCATGGATAGTTTCTTTTGGTCGAAGTCGTAACCACTGGAGAACGAGATGTTCCAACCGTCCGACAGTCGGATGTTTCCACTGAAGTTCAGGTTCTGCGTGAACTTATACGGATAACGCATGCGATCGTAGTCGAACTCGCCAGCGGTATTCTCACGCATGGTGATACCATAGCCGAAACTGATGGACCACGGCAGCGAGAACTTCATATAACCATCCTCATCGGTCTCGGCCATACCTGCATTCTCCTTACGGGCACCATGCTTACCAGCCTCCAGCGTGTTGTCTAGGTTGGTATCAAGACCTGTGTCGTACTCGTCTTCGTCATCCTTGTTTTTCCCTTTCTTCTTGTCTTTATCCGACACCTTCTCACCACGCAGCCACTTGAAGAACTTAGCCACTTTCTCATTGCTGAGCGTGTACGACAGGTTCTGCGACATACCTTGGAAACGACCGAAGCGTCCGTAGCTATACTCCGTACGTTCACCGATATAAGGACGGGCACCCACCGAGTCGGCCTCGTATGCATAGGTTGCGAAGGTAGCATTGAGGTTCAGCGTATAACTCTTCGACAGTTTCAGGCGCAGACGGGTAGTCAGGTCACTCCACGGACGCGTCTCTGCAGCAAAGTTATACGACATTGCGGCACCCAACTCATCAATGAGGCTAATCTTCTTAAAGCCCGTCGAGTCATCGTCACTCTTGATCTTCATCTCGATATTGTTCGAGATATCCATTGAGATACTACCCGTTTTGCCCTTGCCTGGACCGCCATAGACCGTTCCCTGATACTGGCTGTACTCCACCATCGTCACATTGCCGTTGGCATCGGTTTTCTGGTACGTGTCCCAGACACCATAGCGTTTGGCACTGAAGTCAGGCGCATAGTTGAAACTGATACTGGGTGTGAAGACGTGACGAATACGGTCAATCTTTTCACCAAACAGTTTACGATTCGGGATAAAGAATCCATACACCTTGGTAGACAGTCCCAGCGACATGTTCCAGTTGTAGATATTGTGGAAACCCTGTATCGTGTCGACAACCTCCTTCTGGTTCTTCTCATCCCACGATCGCTTGTACTTCTGCAGATACATACGGTCGGTGAAGTTGAACGTAGGACTCACGTTCAGGAAGTTAAACAACGTAAAGCTCGCGCTGACAGGAATGACGTGCTGCATACCATTGCGCCAGTCCTTCGAGAAACTCGAATGCATCAGTTTGTCCTCCTTGGTATGTATCTCATTCTTAAACTGTCCCGTATATCGCACCGATATCTTCTCATACCAGCGCTCTTTACCGACGGCATTCTTACGTTTGAACGGATAGAAGTTAGCAACCGATATGTTCAGGTCAGGCATGGTCAGGTCGATGATGGAGTCACGCATGTTCTGGTTCAGGTTGAACGAGCTGGTCAGACTCATGCCCAGGCTGGAGAACTTTGTGCTCATTGCCACAGAACTGGTACGCGTCGACTGCGTCAGCGACTGCGGATTATACATCGATGTCAGGTTGTTGCGTTCATAGCTGCTCGTCGCATAGTTCACACTGGCACGCAACGTCCTGTAAGGATTCGCCTTCTGATCCTGCGAATGCTGCCACAACACCTTGAAACTGGTGGTTTTGGTATAGTCGGGCATGTTCTTGTCACCGCTCACCGTGTTCTGGTAGCTCACCAGCATCGAACCACTATAGCGGTAACGCCTTCTGTAGTTCGACGTCGCAGTCACGCCCCACGAGCCTTTGGTATAGATCTCACCGATAAGCTTCAGGTCCATCTTGTCGCTGATGGCAAAGTAGTAGCCACCATCACGCAGATAGAAACCGCGCGAGGTCTCGTCGCCATATGTCGGCATGATGAAACCCGACGAATAACTTTTTGTAAAGGGGAAGAAGCCGTATGGTACAGCGAAAGGCAACGGCACATCACAAACCACCAAGTAGGTTGGACCAAACACGACGTCCTTACCTGGGCGCACCTTGGCACGCGACATGGCGAAATAGAAGTCCGGATGCGGCTGGTCGCAGGTGGTATAGCGTCCGTGGTAGAGGAACATGTCGCCCTTGCCGTCGCGCTTCGACAGTTCTGAGGTCATGAAACCATCCTCCTGTTCGGTATAGGCATTGCTGATCAAGCCCTTCTTCGTCTTGAAGTTAAACGCCATCGTGTCCGTTTCATACGTATCATTACCCATCTTGAATATGGGCGTGCCATACTTATGACCCGTGGTGTCCATCGAACCCGTTGCATGTACCAGACTGGAGTCGAGCGACATGTATATCTGGTCACTCTCCAGGTCCATATCCTGATATTTCACGTGCGAATTACCATAGAGGTGAGCGATGCCCGTAGCACCCTCATAGGTCATCGAGTCCTCCGCCGTATACGTTACGGGAGCATCGATGCCATTCTTACGCTGGCGATTGGCCGAGTCGGCAGCCAGCGAGTCGTCAATGGCCTTGTTGCGCTTCCAGATTAGCAACTGCAACGAGTCCATCGAGGCGGTGTCGGGGAGAGATTTGTCGACAACAGAGGTGTCGACCACACTTTTGCCAACCACAGTGGTGTCCGCCACAACGCTATCCGCCACCACACTATCCACCATAGTACTATCTGCCCCAGCGGCACCTTGTGTAAAGCGCAACCGAGGTACTTCCGCCACCACAAAAACGATGACGAAAAGCAGCAGAAATATGAGCGTTTTTCTTCTCACGGCTGCAAAGGTACAACTTTTTGAGCATTTACAGAATATTTAAGGACAGAAATTATGGGAAATTGTGGGAAATTAACCCTTCAACCAAAATACATAGAGGAATATAGATTGCAATCCCAGATTCCTTAGACAATCTCACCTACTACACGCTTGACGGCCGCAAGCTGCAGGGCAAGCCGACGATAAAGGGCGTGTATATCAATAATGGCAAGAAACTAGTAATTAAATAGAACTAGCAGGCACAAAAACGGAAAAGAATTCGTGGAAAAGTGATTGTTTTTTTATGATTTTGATTAAAAACTTGCAAAAAATGACTGTTTTTGCAAGTTTTTTGATGCCTTTTTGACGCTTTTTAGGTCAAAAAAGGCCATTTTTTGCCAAAATCTACCACCTACCACATATCTACCACCACCTCGCGAGCCCTTTATTTAAAGGTATTTCAGATGGGTAGTGGTAGAATGGTAGATATTTCTCGAAAATTAAAATTTTGAGAAATGAGGTAATAGCCTCAAAAGACAAGGGGTATCGCTAGGCGGTACCAACGTCATCTATGACCCGTTCCAACGTCATTTTCGGGTGCTTCCGACGTCATCTACGACTCGTTCCGATGATACTTTAGGGGGGTAAAGTATCATCGGAACGACCGCAAAACACCATCGGAACGGGTGGAAGGAACGTCAAGAACGACCCTAAAGTGACATACTTTCCATCAAGTCCTCATAAGGCAGAGATGTATTTACTCAAACTTTCTGGACCATTCAAGGAATTTGTCCACGCCGGCACGGCCGAACTTCTCTAAGGACTGGGCAGTCTCCAGTACGGTGCGAACATGGTCGGGACGGGACTTGGAATAGAACTTATCAGCATAGCAGATGATTTGCTCCTCGAGGGTTTCAGGTTCGAAGCCTGGCAGACCAGTACCCGTATGGCGCTCGGCAACACGGGCATGACGGGGGAAGCCCTCCTGACGCAACAGGTCGCCACCAATCTGCCCATGACGGATATAGGGCTCCGTGCCATGACAGAGAATCGAGGGAGCGTCACACTGGTAGATGCCGATGTCATGCAACATAGCCGCCTCTTCCAAGAACTGCACATCGACAGGCAGTTCCACGTGTTTCTTGACAATCTGCAGACAGCGATCAGCCACCTGACGGCTGTGTTTCAGCAACAGACGGCGCAGGTCATCGTCGTCAGGATAGTATTTGTTGATGATAGATAAGTAGTCCATTTTCGCTCTTTTTCAAAGTATTTGTTGGCAAAGGTAGAAAATAATTACGAATTACGAATTACGAATTACGATTTTTTTTGTACTTTTGCAAAAGAAATACTGTTTTACGATGAAAAGAAGAAGCCTCCTCCCTATCCTACTATGTCTGCTGTCGCTGCAGATTTCTGCCCAGCAGAACGTCGGCAACGATGCTAAGGACACGAAGTTGGAAACACCCGCATTTCTCTCCGAAGAGGAGTTGCCCAACCCCTTGCGCTTCATTCCAGCACCACCAGAGCCAGGCAGTGGTCCATTCGATAACGACACCTATTATTATCACTTTGGGAAGAAGGAACGCCAGACGGCACGTGGAGAAAAGGCTGCCCGCGACGAGGTGCAATGGACCTCGGAAGCATTCAGCGAGGCTGCCGGCATCCAGATTGGTCCTGAGGAGACACCAGAGATTTTCAAGCTGGCTGAGGGTGCACAGAAGGATGCCAATGCCACCAACAGGCTGGCCAAGAACCACTACCGTCGGACGCGTCCGTTCGTCTATTTCAACGAGCCCTCGCTATTACCCGAATATGACGAGGAAGCGAAGGAATCCTTCAGCTACCCCTCCGGCCATAGCGTAAGAGGATGGACCTATGCCCTCACACTGGCGCTGGTGGTTCCCGACTCTACCGAGGCGCTGATAGCCCGTGCCCAGGAGTATGCCATCCATCGCGTCATCTGCGGTCGCCACTACAAAAGCGACATTGATGCCTCGCTGGTAGAAGCCACCGCCGTCATGAGCAAGCTGCTCTCGAATGAGGAATTCCTGGAACAACTGGAGAAGGCCCGCAAGGAGTATGCGAGCCTTCGTCGGGAGAAGTAACGTATAGTGCTTCTATTTATTCCTTGCGGTGCTTGTCAATCTTGCGTAGCAAGAAGTTGAAAGCCTCGAGACCTACCAGCACCATGAGGGTGGCAGCCGTTGCCAGCACATACATGCCACCACCGCAGGCCAGGCCAATAGCTGCCGCTACCCACAAGCCTGCCGCCGTGGTCAAGCCACTGACCATGTTCTCCTGTTTGCGGAAGATGATGGTACCGGCACCGATGAAACCAATACCACTGACCACCTGTGCGGCAATACGTGAGACATCCCAACGCGACGTCATGCCATCCATCTGTACGTCACCAAAGCCATAAGCCGACACTATCATAAACAGTGCCGAACCCAAAGCGACAAGGAAATGGGTGCGGAAGCCAGCCTCCTTGGCACGGTATTCACGTTCGAGACCAATCAGACTGCCAAGCAGTGCAGCGACAAAGATTCGTAGAATAAATTCGTACTCCATAGTTAAATGTTGTTATTTCCGCTGCAAAGATAATCTTTTTTTCGTATCTTTGCAAGAAATACGACCAAAAACAATAGTAACATGTTTGGATTAGGAATGCAAGAAATCATCGTCATAGCCCTCATCATTCTCTTGTTGTTCGGCGGCAAGAAGATTCCTGAACTGATGAAAGGCCTGGGCAAGGGTGTCAAGAGTTTCAAGGACGGAATGAAAGATATTGACGACGACAAGAGCGACGACAAGTCGTCTAGTGAAAAGTGAAGAGTGAATAGTGAAAAGTGAACCATTGACCTTCTGGGATCACCTGGATGTGTTGCGCTCGTCGCTGATACGGATGGGTGTGGCTGTAGTGGTGTTCGCTGTAGCAGCATTTTGTTTGAAGGATTTGCTGTTCAGTGTGGTGCTGGCACCACGAAGTAGCGACTTCGTAAGTTACCAGCTGCTGGGCACGGATGCCTTCCACATCAACCTGATGAACACCGGACTGACGGAACAGTTCATGATACACATGCGGACGGCCATCTATGCGGGACTGCTGCTGGCTTCACCTTATATATTATATGAGTTGTTCCGCTTCGTGTCGCCAGCCCTCTACCAGAACGAACGGCGCTATGCCTTCTGGATAGTGGGAGCGGCCTACCTGATGTTCCTCATGGGTACACTCGTGAACTATTTCGTGGTGTTTCCGCTGACGGTCAGGTTCTTAGGAACCTATCAGGTGTCGCCCGACGTAGCTAACATGCTGACCCTGCAGTCGTATGTCGACACGTTGCTGGGCATGAGTCTGGTGATGGGCGTGGTCTTTGAATTGCCGGTAGTCTGTGGACTCCTTGGGCGCTTAGGGCTGATTACACATCGCATGATGTCACAGTTCCGCCGTCATGCCGTCGTAGCCATCCTCATCGTAGCGGCTATCATCACGCCGACGACCGATGTGTTTACCCTCTTCGTAGTGGCACTGCCCATCTATCTGCTCTATGAGCTGAGCATACAAATAGTAAGAATAACTAAACGAAACTAAACAATACTTTATGCTAAGAACGATTCGAATTACACTGGCAACCGTGATGTTTATAGGCATCACGCTGTTGTTCATCGACTTCACCGGCACCATGCACCACTGGTTTGGATGGATGCCGAAACTTCAGGCGCTGGAGGCCATACTGGCTCTGAACTTCACCGTGGTGGCTTTTCTATTGGTATTGACACTCATCTGTGGACGCATCTACTGCAGCATCATCTGTCCGTTGGGTATCATGCAGGACATCTTCGGATGGCTGGGCAAGAAAGCCAAGAAGAACCGCTACACGTATTCGAAGCAGAAGCACGCCCTGCGCATCATCTTCTTTGTATTGATGCTGATATCCCTCGTGCTGGGAGGCGGTACCATTGTACAGTTGCTGGCCCCCTACTCTGCTTTCGGACGCATCTGCACCAACCTGCTGCAACCCGTATGGATGGCAGGCAACAACGTGCTGGCAGCCATTGCCGAGCACTACGACAGCTATGCGTTCTATCATACGAACATCTGGATGCGTGCCCTGCCGAGTCTCATCATCAGCATTGTGACGCTGGTCATACTGGCTGTGCTCGCCTGGCGTAATGGTCGCACGTATTGTAACACCGTCTGTCCCGTGGGTACTTTGCTGAGCGTATTTGCCAAGTTCTCGTGGCTGAAGATACACTTTGACGTGGACAAGTGCAAGAACTGCTCACTGTGTACGAAGAACTGTAAGGCCGCCTGCATTGACTATAAGACGCACACCGTGGACCCCTTGCGCTGCGTGGTCTGCGGCGACTGCATCAAGAGTTGTAAGTTTGGGGCGCTGAAGTATGCTCATGGGGCCAATGGAGCTAATGGGGCTAATGAGTCCAATGGGGCTAATGGGCAACCCAATGAGCCCACTAAGCCCATTGACACCAGCAAGCGTTCGTTCCTGCTCTCTTCTGCCCTGCTGGCTACTGCCGCTATGGCGCAGAACAAGGACAAGATCATGGATGGTGGACTGGCAGAGATAGAAGACAAGGTAGCCCCTGAGCGCCAGACACCCATCATGCCTCCGGGGGCGCTCTCGAAACAGAATTTCGAGACACGCTGTACGGGTTGTCAGCTGTGTATCTCGGAGTGTCCCAACGAAGTACTGCGTCCAAGCAGTGATTTGTGGCACCTGATGCAGCCCACCATGTCGTACGAGCGCGGCTACTGCCGTCCGGAGTGTAACCGCTGTTCAGAGGTATGTCCGGCAGGAGCCATCAAGCCGTTAGCTCATGAGTTGAAGGCCTCAACACAGATTGGCCATGCCGTTTGGATCAAGAAGAACTGTATACCACTGACCGACGGTGTGGAGTGTGGCAACTGTGCCCGCCATTGTCCTGTCGGTGCCATCGAGATGGTACCCTCTGACCCCGACGATGAAGAATCACCCTACGTACCCACTGTCAACGAGAACCGTTGCATAGGCTGTGGTGCCTGCGAGTATCTGTGTCCTGCCCGTCCCTTCTCGGCCATTTATGTTGAAGGACACGAACAACACAAAGAACTTTAATTTCTCGTAATAACGATATAACGTTATAACGACATAACGAAAACGAAGACGAATTATGGCAAAAGATATATCAAGAAGAAATTTCCTCAAGATACTGGGCGGTGGAGCTATTGGAACTGCTGCCGTCATGACGGGCTGTAAGTCGAAGAGCGACTCAAAGGCCGTGGAGGAGTATAAGAAACAGGTGGAGCCACCAACGGACAAGATGACCTATCGTACCAATCCAAAGACGGGCGACAAGGTGTCTATTCTGGGTTACGGCATGATGCGTCTGCCGTCGAAGACAGAAAACAAGGACGACTACGACCAGGACATGATTAATCGTCAGATAGACTATGCTCTGGAGCACGGCCTCAACTATATCGACACATCACCCGTTTACTGTCAGGGTAAGTCGGAGCGTTGCACGGGTATCGCCCTGAGTCGCCACAAGCGCTCAGAGTATTTCGTGGCCACGAAACTGTCGAACTTCCACCCCTCGACACAGAGTCGTGAGGCAAGCATCGGCATGTATAAGAACTCGCTGAAGGAGCTGCAGGTCGATTATCTCGACTACTACCTGTTGCACGCCATTGGCGGTGGTATGGACGAGTTTAACCGCCGCTATGTGGACAACGGTATCATGGACTTTCTGATGGCAGAGCGTGAGGCTGGCCGCATCCGCAACCTCGGATTCTCATTCCACGGCAAGAAAGAAGTGTTCGACGAAGTACTGGCCATGAACGACAAGTACCATTGGGACTTCGTACAGATAGAGCTGAACTATCTGGACTGGGACTATGCCAACGAGATCAATGGTAGCAATGTTGATGCCAGCTATCTGTATGCAGAACTGCAGAAGATGAAGATACCGGCTGTTATCATGGAGCCTCTGCTGGGTGGTCGTCTGGCTAACCTGCCACAGTATCTGGCCACCGAGCTGAAGAGTCATGCACCAGAACGCAGCGTTGCCTCGTGGGCATTCCGCTATGCTGGTACGCCAGAAGGTGTGCTCACCGTACTCAGTGGCATGACCTATATGGAGCACCTGAAGGACAACCTGCTCTCGTACTGTCCGCTGGAACCCCTTACGGAAGAAGAGCAGCGTTTCTTGGACAAGGATGTAGCTGAGCGCATTGTCGGTCTGGAGAACATTCCGTGTAACGACTGTAAATACTGCATGCCCTGTCCTTATGGCATCGATATCCCTGCCATCTTCGTACATTATAATAAATGTAAGAACGATGGTACACTGCCACGCCTGAAGATGGATGACGAGTACTACAAGCTACGTCGTAACTACCTGATAGGTCTGGACCGTGCCGTACCTCGTATGCGCCAGGCCGACCACTGCATCGGTTGTGGCCAATGTCAGCCACACTGCCCGCAGAACATCCGCATTCCACGTGAGTTGCAGAAGATCAGTCAGTTCGTGGAGGACCTGAAGCAGAATAAGACGGTGAGTGAAGGTTAACGGTTAATGGTTATCGGTTATTGGTTATTGACAATGCCACGGTATAGGCCGTAGTCCATGCCGCCTGAAAATTGAAGCCTCCCGTAACACCATCGATGTCAAGCACCTCACCCGCAAAATAGAGGTGTGGCACATGACGACTCTCCAATGTGGAAGGGTTGACGGCTTTCAAGGACACACCACCGCAGGTAACAAACTCATCCTTGAAGGGAGCACGACCCGCAATCCGGTAAGTATCATTCAAGAGGACGTTGACCAAACGGTTGACGTCCTTTTTGTTCAATTCTGCCCATCGAATCTGAGCACGCAAGCCCAGCGCCTTCTCCACCAGATACGCCCACAAGCGCTGTTGCAGACCAAAGGGACAATAGGTCGTCAGCTGTTTCTTGGGTTGCTTCATGCCCTGTTCATACAGGAGCGCAGCCACCTCCTCATCCTGCATTGACAACCAGCGGACGCTCAGCGAAGCCTGATACTGATGCTCTGCCAGATGGCGAGCGGCATGACTCGACAGTTTCAAGATGGCAGGACCACTAACGCCCCAATGGGTGATGAGCAACGGACCTGTGGCACGAAACTTCGTACCAGCAAGCATTGCCGTAACATCATTGACGACAGTACCCTGCAAGGAATGCAGGTGTTCGTCAGCAATAGAGAAGGTAAACAGTGAGGGAACAGGAGCCTCAATCTCATGACCCAAGGCGGCCAACCAACGTAAGCCCTCACCCTTGGGAGAGCCTCCCGTCGTCACAACGACATAGTCAAAGTCAATCAACTGGTCAAGGGAATCCACATGGATACCCTTAGGAATCTCAATATGGTAGCGACGAGCCAGCGACAGGAAACAGTCGATGATGGCATGTGAGTCCTGAGCCTGCGGGAATACACAGTCGTCTTCCTGCGTCACCAAGGGCACGCCATGCTGTTCGAACCATTGATAAGCATCCTGGTAGTCAAAGTTATTGAACAGGCGTTTCAGCAGTCGGTGACCACGGGGATAAACCTGCGAAAGGTCAGTCACCGAGGCGAAAGAATTGGTACAGTTGCAGCGTCCGCCACCACTGACCTCTACCTTTGCCAGCACATGGTGGCTACGCTCGAAGATGACCACCTCCATTGCAGGCATCATCTCCTTCAGATTGACAGCCAGGAAGAATCCTGCTGCCCCACCACCAATGACTGCCGTCTTCATAGCTTAGCGATACACTCGCGCAGTGACTCCTCCCAATAGGGGACCTCGATGTCGTAGGTCTGCTTGATCTTCGTCTTGTCAAGCACACTATAATGCGGACGGGCTGCGGGAGTGGGATATTCTGAGGTATGCAACGGACGGACATGACACGAGGTGATGCCAGCGATACGGTGGATGGCCTTCGTGAAGTCGTACCATGAGATGACACCCTCGTTAGAGAAATGGTAGATGCCGGGGACGATGCCTTTGTTGACGGCCACCATGATGACACGGGCCAAGTCGCGGGCATAGGTCGGCGTACCTATCTGGTCGAAGATGACACCCAGCTCCGGTTTCTCATTGCCCAGGCGTATCATCGTCTTTACGAAGTTGTTGCCAAAGGTACTGTAGAGCCACGCCGTACGGATAATCATCGAACGTTCACATAGCTTCTGCACATTCAGTTCGCCAACGAGTTTGGTCTTGCCATAGACACTGTTAGGACAGGTATCCTCGTCCTCCGTATAAGGGGTGTGGTTCGTACCGTCAAACACGTAGTCGGTGGAGATCTGTATCATCCAACCACCACGCATACCGATAGCATGAGCCAAATAGGCAGGAGCCTCTGCATTCAACTTCTGACACAGTTCCTCGTTGTCTTCAGCCTTGTCGACAGCAGTATAAGCGGCACAGTTGACGATACCATCAATATGGTTGTCATTGACAAACTGCTCGATAGCAGCCTGGTCGGTGATATCCAGTTCAGCGACATCCGTATTATAATAGGTGTGCTGCGGATTCTCCTGCTCCAACAGCTGCATCTCGTTTCCCAGTTGGCCATTACAGCCTGTAATCAGAATATTCATTTATTCAAATTTCAGTCCTTCTTCCTTATCTTTCTTGTAATAGTCTGAGAGCATACCGATGAAAGTAGTAATCTCCTTGACAGCAGCCTGTGTATTAGGATTTATCTCTTTCTTCTGCAGACGGAGCAGCATCGTGCCATAGAGTGCATTAAAACAGGTTTCTATCTCATTCTCCTCTTTGTTGGCACCATGGTTGCGCAATTCTACGATAAAAGGCAGCACTTTGTAGTACTCCGCATTATAGAATGGGAACTTTGGCGATGCCAGCAACTGAGCATGCAACTCTGAGAGTGTCTGCATGGTCACCTTATTAATCTGCAGGTGTCCCTGTTCACGACAGCCTTCCTGGTTCATCATGCGGATGAGGTTGCCAAACCAGTCAGCCTCATCTTCTTTCTGCTCATCGGTATAGTCGAAGCGGTCGATATACTCTCGACGGATGCGACTGATAGAGCACTCGAAGGCACGGATGGTATCCTCCACCTGCCACATGTACAGCAGGTATTCGGCAATATTTGTCTTGCGTAATTCGTTAGCTATTATCATTGTATTTTGTCGTTATTACGTTATAACGTTATCACGTCAACGGTTAAAAGAATCTGAACAGATTCGTGACCGTGCCAAACAGGGACACCACAGAGAAGATGATGACCACAGCACCAATGACACGGTTGATGATGCGTATGCCCTGTGCATCAAAGATGGTGCGTACCTTGTCCACCAACCACGACAGACCATACCACCACAGCAGGGCACCACCCACAATGCTGGCAAAGCCAACCAGCATCTCAAAGGGATGATCGGGAATGACGAAGGCAAACTGGGCAAACAATGCCATAAAAAGGAAGATGATCAGCGGATTGGAGAACGTCACCAAAAACGCTGTCCACGTGTTATACCAGAATGTTCCCTGCTGCTTACCCGACTGGCGCATATTCTTCGTGGGGTCACTGCGCCAGGTATAGACACCAAAGCCCAACAGCAAGGCCGAACCGATAATCTGCAGATAGAACTTATTCTGGTCGTTGTTGATAAAGTCCATGACAAAGGCCATACCGAAACCTGTGATACCAGCATAGATGATATCACTGACAGCAGCACCGATACCAGTGACAAAACCATACCAGCGTCCCTTGTTCAACGTGCGTTGTACACAAAGGATACCTACCGGTCCCATCGGTGCAGAGGCCACCATGCCTATCAGCATGCCCTTAAACACCAGGTCGACGATGTTAATATGTAGTGGAAATGGCATATCTGAGTGCAAAGGTACAATTTATTATTGACATAAATCATTGCTTTACGTTAAAGGGAGTTAAACAGCGTGAGTTTTATGAAGAAATGACTATCTTTGCAACGTAGAAAAGCAATAATATAGAATAATAATATTACTATGAACGAGCAACAAGGAATCAAACCCTACGTCATCGGATTAGACTTAGGAGGTACCAATGCCGTCTTTGGCATTGTTGACCAGCGTGGCGATATCAAAGCCACCACAGCCATTAAGACCCAGCAGTACGATACTGCCGAAGCCTTTATTGAAGCATCTGTCAATGCCCTGCAGCCCATCATCGATCAGGTGGGTGGCATCGAGAAGATCAGGTCAATGGGTGTAGGTGCGCCAAACGGCAACTACTACAAAGGTACCATTGAGATAGCTCCTAACATTAAGTGGGCCCACGACTGTGTGGTACCCCTTGGCAAGATGTTCAGCGACAAGTTGGGCGGTATTCCTGTAGCCGTCACCAACGACGCTAACGCTGCTGCCATCGGTGAGATGGTCTATGGTGTGGCCCGTGGCATGAAAAACTTCATCGTTCTCACACTGGGTACAGGTGTTGGTTCAGGTATTGTCGTCAATGGTCAGCTGGTCTATGGTTCCGACGGTTTTGCCGGTGAGTTAGGTCATGTCACCATGGTACGTGGCGAGGAAGGTCGCATGTGCGGTTGTGGTCGTAAGGGTTGTCTGGAGACCTATTGTTCTGCAACCGGTGTAGCCCGTACAGCACGTGAGTTGCTCGACAAGACCAGTCGTCCGTCATTGCTGCGCGACATCAAGCCAGAGGACATCACTTCTCTCGACGTATCTATCGCTGCTTCTAAGGGTGACGAACTGGCTAAAGAGATTTATGAGTTTACTGGCAAGATGCTGGGTGAGGCCTGTGCCGACTTTGCCACCTTCTGCTCACCAGAGGCTTTCATCTTCTTTGGCGGTATGATCAAAGCTGGCGACTTAATTATGGATCCCATCCGCCGTGCTTACAATGAACACGTAATGAGTGTCTACAAGGGCAAGGCTCAGTTCCTGGTCAGTGGACTCGATGGTGCATCGGCTGCCGTACTGGGTGCTTCGGCCATCGGCTGGGAGGTTTAAGCTAACGTACTATTTATAGAAAAAGAGGTTGGTGCAGGACGCTACCAACCTCAAACTATAAATATGTGATAAGTGCCGTGGCAAATGCCTACGAAAGGCTTATCGGGGGCAAATATAGGCAATAATCAGATAAAATGCAAATTTTTCGCCCATTTTTTTCGTTGGTAGTGGCAATTTGATAGTAAAACAACACTTTTTCTGTCATTTCTTAAATTTTTCCACGAAAATATTTGCATATTTCAAATAATGTGTGTACTTTTGCCACCGAATTAGAAACAACAAGACAATGAAACAGTCAATGAACAATGCATATTGGTGGCGCATCTCGAGATTCAAATAGTCGCGAGGTACGTAGCCGTATAGTATAGTTCAGTAGAAGATACAAGGAGGCTCGTCGTTAACGCGACGGGCCTCTTTTCTATTTCGCAAGACAACAAAGACGCCAATTATAGCAAACCAACAAAAGACAACAAAGATATGAGTTACTTAGTAGATGACAAAGGATTTTACGGTGAGTTTGGTGGGGCATACGTTCCAGAGATTCTCTACGCCACCGTACGTAAGTTGCAGGAAGAATACCTGCCCATCATCGAGTCGGAGGAGTTTCAGCAGGAGTATATGCAACTGCTGCGTGACTATGTCGGCAGACCATCGCCCCTGTATTTTGCTCGCAGGATGAGTGAGAAATACGGTTGTCAGCTGTATCTGAAGCGTGAAGACCTGAACCACACCGGTGCCCACAAGATTAACAACACCATTGGTCAGATTCTGTTGGCGAAGAAGATGGGCAAGAAGCGTATCATCGCTGAGACCGGTGCCGGTCAGCACGGTGTGGCTACCGCTACTGTCTGCGCACTGATGGACATGCCGTGTGTGGTCTATCAGGGAGCCCTGGACGTGGAGCGCCAGCATGTCAACGTAGAGCGCATGAAGATGTTAGGTGCTGAGGTTCGTCCCGTGAAGACTGGCAACTGGACGCTGAAAGACGCCACCAACGAGGCCATCCGCGACTGGTGCTGTCATCCTTCCGATACTTTCTACATCATTGGTAGTACCGTAGGTCCACACCCCTACCCCGATATGGTGGCTCGTCTGCAAAGCATCATCTCCAAGGAAATCAAGGAACAGTTGCAGGAGAAGATTGGGCGTGACTATCCCGACTTCTTGATGGCCTGCGTCGGTGGTGGCTCGAATGCCGCCGGCACCATCTACCACTATATCGATGACGAGCGCGTAAAGATTGTTCTGGCCGAGGCTGGTGGACAGGGTGCCGACACCGGACACACGGCAGCGACTATCCATGCTGGACGACTGGGTATCCTGCACGGTGCCAAGACGCTGGTGATGCAGACCCCCGACGGACAGATTATCGAAGCTGAAAGCATCTCGGCAGGTCTCGACTATCCTGGCATCGGTCCTATGCACGCCAATCTGGCCTCACAGCACCGTGCCACCGTCTATAGTATCAACGACGACGAAGCTGTCCGCGCAGCCTACGAACTAACTCGCATGGAGGGCATCATCCCCGCTCTGGAAAGTGCTCACGCTATTGCAGCACTGCAGAAGATGTCGTTCAAGAAGGACGATGTGGTGGTGCTCACCGTCAGCGGTCGTGGCGACAAAGACGTAGAAACCTATCTGAACAACAAACAAATGGCAGGAGAATATGGAGACTTTTAAATATACGACAAGCAGTAAGACTATTCTGGCCGACCTGTATACACCAGTAGGCGTCTATATGCGACTGCGCGACCTGTATCCACAGAGTGCGCTGATGGAGAGTTCGGACTACCATGATGCCAACAACTCACACTCATTCATTGGCATCAACCCCATCGCCAGCGTAGCTATCGGCCACGGTATTGTGACCATAGGTTTCCCCGATGGTACCACCGAACGCAAGCCTTTGAGCAAGGACTTCGGTTCAGCTGAAGCCATCCACGCCCTCATAGACCGCATTCAGGTCACGGGCGACGACGCTGCCGTCTGCGGACTGTTCGGCTACACCTCATTCAATGCTGTGCGCTACTTCGAGAATATTAATGTCAAGGATGAGACGCAGGAGAAGAACGATGCCTCCGACGTGCTCTATATATTATATAAGGTGGTGATAGTCTTCGACCATCATAACAACACGCTGAAAGTGGTAACGCTGCGGGCTAATGCCCTAAATGATAACGGAGAAATGATAAATGATAAATCTTCCTCCGACATCGATGCCGTGCTGAAGGCCATGAACAAAGCCAATGTTCAGGCCTACGATTTCCATCCTGTAGGTGACGTCCGTTCTACGCTGACGGATGACGAGCACCGTGCAAACATCCGCAAAGGCATCCAGCACTGTCTGCGTGGTGACGTCTTCCAGATTGTGCTCAGCCGTCGTTTCATACAGCAATATGAGGGCGACGACTTCAAGCTCTATCGTGCCTTAAGGAGCATCAACCCAAGCCCGTATCTGTTCTACTTCGACTTTGGCGGGTTCAGGATCTTCGGTTCAAGTCCTGAGACACATTGCAGAATCGAGGGTCGCAAGGCCTATATCGACCCGATTGCAGGCACCACCAAACGTACAGGCGATGCAGAAGCAGACCGTAGGGGCGCTGAGTATCTGCGCAACGACCCGAAGGAGAATGCCGAGCACGTGATGCTGGTGGACCTGGCCCGTAATGACCTGAGCCGCAACTGTCATAGCGTGAAGGTTGACTTCTACAAAGACCTGCAGTACTACAGTCACGTCATTCACCTCGTTTCTCGTGTCAGTGGTGAACTTGACGAGGGTGCTGATCCCATCAAGGCCTTTATCGACACGTTCCCCGCCGGTACGCTGAGCGGTGCACCTAAGGTTCGCGCCATGCAGCTCATCAGCGAGTACGAGCCACACAACCGCGGTGCCTATGGTGGTTGTATCGGTATCATCGGCCTCAATGGTTCACTGAACCAAGCCATCACCATCCGCACCTTCGTCAGCAGAAACGGCGAGCTATGGTTCCAGGCTGGCGGCGGCATCGTTGCCAAGAGCGACGTGGAGTATGAATTACAGGAAGTGAACAACAAACTGGGTGCCTTACGTAAGGCCATCGAAAAAGCTGAAGCATTATGAAAATAGTCATCATCGATAATTACGACTCATTCACCTATAATCTGAGTCATTTGGTCAAGGAACTAGGTGCGGAAGTCACCGTGCTACGCAACGACCAGTTTAGTCTCGACGAAATCGAGACCTACAGTAAAATTATCCTTTCGCCCGGTCCTGGCATTCCCTCTGAGGCAGGTCTGTTGCTCGATGTCATCAAGACCTACGCAGGCAAGAAGCCTATCCTCGGCGTCTGCCTAGGTCATCAGGCCATCGGCGAGGCCTTTGGTGGTAAGCTTGAGAACCTAAGCGACGTCTTCCACGGCGTTGCCACTCCTTGTCATATCATCGCCAATGATCCCATCTTCAGCGGCATCGAACGTAACATCACCATCGGCCGTTACCACTCATGGGTGGTTTCCCGCGAAGGATTCCCCAACTGCCTTGAGGTGACTGCCGAGAGTGAAGAAGGACAGATCATGGCTTTGCGCCATCGCGAGCTGAACATCCGCGGCATACAGTTTCATCCTGAAAGCGTACTCACGCCCGACGGGCGCAAGATGCTGCAAAACTGGTTATTCTTATGATTTAAATCATTCATACGTATCATTTGAACGAATCATACGTATCATTTGAACGAATCATACGTATCATTTGAACGAATCATACGTATCATTTGAACGAATCATGCGCATCACGGAAATTAACGATTAAAATTAGTAATATGGCACAGACAATGAAAGACATCCTGAACAGGATGCTGAACCACGAGGAACTGTCTCGTGAAGAAATGAAGAATATTCTGATTGGTATCACTCAGAGTGAGTTTCCTACAGAGCAGATTACCGCCTTGCTGACGGCACTACAGATGCGTGGTGTAACAGTTGACGAACTGCTGGGCTTCCGCGATGGCATTCTGGAGACGGGTGTTCCCGCCATCCTCAATGCCGACCGCTACATAGACGTGGTAGGTACTGGTGGCGACCGCAAGAACACCTTCAACATCTCTACTACCAGCTGTTTTGTGATTGCCGGTGCAGGCTACAAGGTCGCCAAGCACGGTAACTATGCCGCCACTTCTGTGTCTGGTGCATCAAACGTGATTGCTCACCATGGCATCAAGTTTACCGATGACATCGACAAGTTGAACCGTTCGCTCAACGAGGCAGGCATCGTCTATCTCCATGCCCAGCTCTTCGCTAAGGCCATGAAGTTTGTTGGTCCTATCCGTAAGGCGCTGCAGTTCCCCACCATCTTCAACCTGCTGGGGCCGCTGGTGAATCCCTCTCAGCCACAGTGTCAGTTGCTGGGCGTAGCTAACCTCGACCAGATGCGCCTCTACAACCAGGTGTACCAGAAGATTGGCATCGACTACGGTATTGTAAACTCTATCGACGGCTACGACGAGATTTCACTCACTGGCGACTTCAAGGTAACGACCAAGCAGTACGAGCGTATCTTCAAGCCTCAAGATCTCGGCTTTGAGATTGCCAAGCCTGAGGAACTGGTGGGTGGTGCCACTGAGGAAGAGGCTGCCCAGATCTTCGATAGCGTACTGGAGAACCGTGCTCTACCTGCCCAGAAGAATATCGTGCTGGCCAATGCAGCCTTCGGTATTCAGGTACTGGAGAAGGGTCAGAAGACCATTGAGGAGTGTATCGCCATAGCCCGTGAAAGCATCGACAGCGGTAGTGCCCTGCGCACCTTCAAGAAATTTGTGGAGCTAAATAGCTAAGTCGTAATAACGTGATAACGATATAACGTAATAACGAAAACAATGCAAGATATCCTACAGGAAATCGTAGCCAACAAGCGCGTAGAGGTCGAACGCTTTAAGGCAGAGCTCAGCGAGCGGGAGATTCACCGTCGTGTAGAGCCACTGCTCGACTTCAGCGTAGCGTCTATGTCGAAGGCGCTGATAGCTTCCGACTCAGGCATCATCGCTGAGTTCAAGCGCAAGTCACCCTCAAAGGGTTGGATCAAGGAAGAAGGACGTGCCGACATCATTCCGCTGAGCTATCAGCAGAACGGAGCCTCAGCACTGAGCATCCTGACTGACGAGAAATACTTCGGTGGCAGTGATGAGTTTATCAAGATAGCTCGCCACAGTGGTGTGAATATCCCCATCCTCTACAAGAACTTCGTCATCGACGAGTACCAGCTGTTCCAAGCCCGCCTGTGTGGCGCCTCAGCCGTGTTGCTCATTGCTGCCGACCTTAGTGTGCAGCAGTGTTCTGCACTGCTGAAGACAGCGCATGAACTTGGCCTCGAAGTACTGTTGGAGATGCATTCAGATGCAGAACTGGAATATGCTGACTTAGAGCCAGACATGTGTGGCATCAACAACCGCAATCTCGGTTCGTTCGTCACTGATGTTGAGAACAGCTTCCGCTTGGCAGAGTTTCTACCGAAGGATGCTATCAAGGTCAGCGAAAGTGGCATTAGCAACCCAGACACCGTTCGCACCCTGCGCCAAGCTGGCTTCCGTGGTTTCCTCATTGGAGAGAACTTTATGAAGACTTCCGACCCTGGTCAGTCCCTCAACGATTTCATCATCCAGCTAACCCATTAGTCCTATGAGACCCATTAGCCCCATTATAAAGGTTTGTGGCATGCGCGATGCTGAGAATATCCGTGAGGTGGAGGCACTAGGCATCGACTTGATGGGCTTCATCTTCTGGCCGAAGTCGAGTCGCTACGTCAGCAAGCGCCCCAACTATCTGCCGACGAGGTGCAAGCGCGTCGGAGTGTTTGTCGATGAGGATATCGAGACCGTCCATCGCATTGCCGATGAATATGCCCTCGACTATATCCAGTTGCATGGCCACGAGAGTCCCGATTACTGTGCTCAGTTGCAAGGGTTTCATCTTATCAAAGCCATCAGCGTGAGTAGTCACGATGACACCGCGACACACAAGGGCTATGAGGGTCTTGTGGATTACTTCCTCTTCGATACAAAGTGTCCATCGGTAGGTGGTAGCGGCCAGCAATTCGACTGGAGCGTCCTCTCAGCCTACGACGGCAACACGCCCTTCTTGCTCAGCGGTGGCATCGGCCCTGACGATGCAGAGCGCCTCCGCGCTCTGCGAGTGCTCGACGGTTTCCCCATCGAGAAGTGCATCGGCATCGACCTCAACTCCCGCTTCGAACAGGCCCCCGGCCTTAAAGACATTAACAAACTCAAAACATTCATCGAATCATTATGAACAAGATCAATTCCCTTTTCGCAAACAGCAAGGACCAAAAGCTCCTTTCATTATACTTCTGCGCTGGTGCGCCCACCCTCGACAGTACTGCCGACGTCATTCTGACTATGCAGGCTAAAGGCATCAGCATGGTGGAGGTTGGTATTCCTTTCAGCGACCCTATGGCCGACGGTCCCGTCATTCAGGAGGCTGCCACCACAGCGCTGAAGAATGGCATGAGTCTGCGACTGCTCTTCGAACAGCTGAAAGCTATCAAGGAGCAGGTCAGCATTCCCTTGGTACTGATGGGTTATCTGAATCCCATCATGCAGTACGGCATCGAGCAGTTCTGTCAGGCGTGTGTAGATAGTGGCGTCAGTGGCGTCATCATTCCCGACCTGCCCTTCGACGACTACTTGGAGAGCGTCAAGCCCGCAGCCGACAAGTATGACATTCGCATCATCATGCTCATCACACCAGAGACCAGCGAGGAGCGCATCCGTTTCATCGACGAGCATACCGACGGTTTTATCTACATGGTGAGCAGTGCCGCCACGACAGGTGCCCAGCAGTCGTTCGACGAACAGAAGCAACAGTACTTCCGTCGCATCAATCAGATGAACCTGCGCAATCCCCGCATGATTGGCTTCGGCATCAGCAACAAGCAGACGCTGGAGTCTGCTCAACAGAACGCCGCAGGTGCCATTATTGGTTCGAAGTTCGTGCAACTGCTACAGACACACGGCAATGCCGCTGCTGCCCTCGATGCCCTCTTCGAGGCATTGGCTCACTAAAACGATTACGTGATAAAAATACTTAATTAGTTCGTTGTTTCGTGCTTTTTTCGTATCTTTGCACCAAACTACGAACTAATTTTTTATGTACATGAAGAAACTACTAAACACGACGCTACTTTTATGTCTGTTTTTCCCGCTCCTCGCTTTTGCCGATGGCTGGAACGAGCAACAATATCGTGAGATTGAGCAGAGCATCCGTGTGCCACAGTTTAAGGCACAGGATTTCCCCATTACAAAATATGGTGCCAAGAGTGCCAATACAGCCCAAAAGAACCAAAAGGCTATCCAGAAAGCGATTGATGCCTGCAGCAAGAAGGGTGGCGGACGTGTCATTGTTCCTGCTGGTCAGAAGTTCCTGACAGCAGCCATTCAGTTGAAATCAGGCGTTAATCTTGTGGTGGAAGAAGGTGCCGTTCTGGAGTTCGCTTTTGAACCAGAACTCTATCCTATCGTCCCAACACGCTGGGAAGGTCTGGACTGCTGGAACCTCTCACCACTTATCTATGCATATCAGGCTCACGATATTGCCATTACAGGTAAAGGTACTATCGATGGTGGCGGAAGCAACGAAACATGGTGGCCATGGTGCGGCAGCAAGAAATTTGGTATGAAGGAAGGTGGTATCGCCCAAAACATGGGTGCCCGTGCCCGTCTGCTGAAATATGCCGAGGATGGAGTGCCTATGGACGAGCGTAAGTTTGGTCCTACGGACGGGTTGCGCCCACAAATGGTCAATTTCAACCAATGTGAAGGTATTCTGATTGAAGACATCACCCTGTTACGCTCTCCTTTCTGGGTCATACATCCCCTGCTATCGACAGACATCACCGTGCGTGGCGTACATATCAACAATGACGGTCCTAACGGTGACGGATGTGACCCTGAGAGTTGTGACCGCGTGCTCATCGAAAATTGCTATTTCAATACTGGCGATGACTGTATCGCTATCAAGAGTGGTCGCAACAACGACGGTCGTGAGGGTGGTCAGGGCAAGTTTGCCGGACGTCCTTCAAAGAACATCATCATCCGTGATTGTAAGTTCAATAATGGTCACGGTGGTGTGGTCATCGGTTCGGAAATCAGTGGTGGTTGCCAGAATGTCTATGCCGAGAACTGCGAGATGGACTCTCCTAGTCTGGACCGTGTGCTGCGTATCAAGACCAACTCTTGTCGTGGCGGCATCATTGAGAATATTAATATGCGAAATGTCACCGTTGGTCAATGTGGTGAAGCCGTCCTTAAACTCAACACCGACTATGAGCCCCGCGAGGTATGCTGTCGTGGCTTCTACCCCACCATCCGCAACGTGACTATGGAGAACGTTACCTGCCAGAAGTCGAAATACGGCGTGATGATTGTTGGTTATCAGGACCCGAAGTTAGCCTATACCATCAACAATATCACCGTAAAGAATTGTCAGTTTAATGGTGTCTATAACAAGCCTATCCATCAGATTGGTTTAGCTCAAGACATCACCTACGATAACCTGTTTATCAATGGCTCACTTGTTCTGCAGAATCTCCCTTACAAGCATTACTCTGAGTGGCTCACCTATTCAGAAATGAAGCGTGTACCAGAGAGTTATATGCTCGACTTTGCCACGAAGCCCAAGTGGAGCTATGTGATGGGAATTGAATTGGAAGGTATGCTCGATACCTATCTGCGCTATGGTGGTGAGGACATCCGCAAGTACTGCCAGATGTATACCGACAAGATGATTGACGAGAAAGGAAACATCACCGGCTATGACATTCTTGACTATAACCTCGACAACATCCGTACAGGTCATTTTGTGACGCGTATGTACCAGAAATGGCCAGAGGCCAAGAACTTGTTGGCCATGCAGACGATGATGAAGCAGTTGAAAGACCAGCCGCGCACCAAGGCCGACAAGGTGTTCTGGCACAAGGCCATCTATGCCTACCAGGTATGGCTCGACGGTATTTTCATGGGTCTACCTTACCGCTGTCTGACTGCTCCCATTACGGAAAAGGCCGCTCAAGTGAAGGGCAAAAAGGCAAAGAAAGCCAAGACAGATCCTGTCATTGACATCTATGACGATGCTGTCAACCAACTGAAGATTACCTATGAACGCACTCTTGACCCCAAGACAGGTCTGAACCGCCACGCTTACGACGAAACACGCAAGACTTTCTGGGCTGACAAGGCAACAGGTTTGTCACAGCATTGCTGGGGACGTGCCCAAGGTTGGTACTCGATGGCCCTCATTGAGGTACTTGACGCCCTGCCCGATGACTATGCGCGTAAACAGGAGGTCATAGAACTCTTGAAGAAGGACCTTGATGCCGTTATCAAGTGGCAAGACAAGAAGACTGGTGTATGGTATCAAGTAATGGACTCACCTGAACGCGAAGGCAACTACTTGGAGTCGACATGCTCAGCAATGTTTACCTATGTACTACTGAAGGCCTATCGCAAGGGCTATGTAGGCGACAAGTACCGTGACGCTGGTATCAAGGCCTATAAAGGCATGATTCAGAACTTTATCAAGGTGAATGCCGATAAGACGATCTCGCTGACCAACTGTTGCAGTGTGGCAGGTCTTGGTCCAGCAGCCACACCCGAGGTGGAAGCAGCCCTGAAGATGGTGAACCCCAAGGGTACTGTCAAGGAGAACAAACGACGTGATGGTAGCTTCAACTACTATCTGAGCGAAGAAATCAGAGACAACGATGCCAAGGGCATCGGACCGTTTATCTGGGCTTCGTTAGAGATGGAGATGCTCGGATACACCACAGAAAACATAACAGCCTCGATTGATCGCGAGGCTGTTCTTTTTCGCAACAACCCCATCATTACTGAGGCCGACCCATTGGCCTCTCTTTCAGTCGGCAACGGACGTTTTGCCACCACCGTTGATGTCACGGGCATGCAGACCTACCTCGATGACTATAAGAACGGGATTCCCCTTACAGCCATGTGTGACCTGATTTGGCACTCGTTTCCCAATACCCTGGGACTGAAACCCGCCGACAGCGAGAAAAGTTTTGACCTTGGACATGGTCATCCAGAGGTATATGCGGTAGAATACAAGAAACCAAAATCTGTGGTCAGCGGTTCTGCCGCTGACAGTCTTTCCCGTCGTATCGCAGCCACCGAGTACTTCCGCGTCAATCCCCACCGTGTAAATCTCGGTGCCGTCGGTTTATCGCTGAAAGATGGCGCCGGTCAACCAATTCCCTTGAAAGGTCTCAGTGACATCCATCAGCAGCTACAACTTTGGCACGGCCAGATTGAATCGCACTTTGTTGCCGACGGTTCCCCTGTCGATGTCGTAACACTTGGACACCCTTCCCTCGCCGCCGTCTCCTACCGCATTACCACCCCATTGCTGAAAAAAGGTCAAGCAAGTGTCACCATCCGTCTGCCCTATCCTACTGGCAAACATGCTGATGATGCTGCTGACTGGTCGAAACCTGACCGCCACCAGAGCCGTATTGTCATACAAGCTGACAATTATGCGGAAATCGAGCATTGTATGGACAGCACCACTTATTTTATCTATCTAAGGTGGGAAGGAAAGGCTAAACTCACTGAAACAGACACACACACTTGGCAACTCACGACCAACGAAGACAACTTAGCCTTCGAGGTGGAATATCTCACAAATGGCGGACACCAAGAACGCCACATCATCGCTCCCTTCCGCTTCTCAGATGCCCAGAAGTCTACACAAAAGTTCTGGCATCAATTCTGGAGCGAGACAGCTTTCGTAGACTTTAGCCAGTGTACCGACCCTCGTGCTAAAGAGCTGGAGCGCCGCGTGGTGCTTTCACAATACCTCACCCGTATTAACTGTGCCAACAATATGCCACCACAGGAAACCGGTCTGACATACAACTCATGGTTTGGTCGTCCTCATTTGGAGATGACGTGGTGGCACGCCGTTGACTTCGCCCTGTGGAATCAGCCGAAAGTTGTGGAGCAGATGCTTCAGTGGTACAACAAAACGGCTGCTCCCGTAGCCAAGAATATTGCCAAGCGTCAAGGTTTTAAAGGTCTGCGCTGGATGAAGATGACCGATCCTTGGGCAGGTGAGGCGCCTTCTAACACAGGTAGTTTCCTCATTTGGCAACAGCCTCACTACATCTACTTAGCTGAGGAGATGTATCGCGCCAATCCAAATACTGAGACACTTAAGAGATATGCTGATAACGTAGAGGGCACCGCAGAATTCATGGCTGACTTTGTGAGCTACGATAAAAAAACTGGCAAATATTTCTTGCAAGGTGCCACCGCCATGCAAGAGTCGATGTCGAAGGACTTCTCGTACAACCACCCCTTCGAATTGGCATACTGGTGCTATGGGCTCAGCGTTGCCAATAACTGGCGCGAGCGAATGGGCAAGCCCCGTCATGAAGAATGGGACAAAATTGTCAACGCCATGTCTCCCCTACCTCTGACTAAGGACGGCGTTATCACCGCTGGCCTACCTAAGGGAAAAACGACAGGACTAAAGAGTTTCGACCCGTTCGATGCCGTTGCGGCAGGTGCTGCACCCGTATTGGCTACCGAGACCTTCACTGATAAATGCCGCAACGACCATCCGGCCTGTCTGGGTGCCTTCGGTCTGCTGCCTTCTTGTTCAGTAAACAGCGACAGTGTCGCAGCACACAAGACAATGGACTGGGTTATGAAAAACTGGAACTTCCAGACTACTTGGGGCTGGGACTATGGTATGATAGCAATGGCCGCTGCCCGCATCGGTGATACCAAGACGGCACTTGACGCCCTACTCATCGACACACAGAAGAATACTTATCTGAAGAATGGACATAACTTCCAGACCTCAGATCGCCTGCGTCTATACTTGCCTGGCAATGGCGCCCTTCTTACCGCTGTCGCCATGATGTGTGCCGGTTGGGACGGTTGCAAGGACGTGCTTAATCCCGGATTCCCCAAAGACGGCACATGGAATGTTCGCTGGGAAGGTCTGCGTCGTATGCAATAACACTCAGTGTTTCGTGAAAAGGGTGGCGCCTGCCCCTTTCTTCACCATTTCGGGTACATCACAGTACGGAACAACGTTATAGTCGTATGGTACGCTAACTGTAGCTCCCACGGAAGTGGGTAGACCTTCGGCCTCAGTAATGTAATTATCTGCTGTCCAAGTTACTGCTATGGCACCATTCTGACTGTAATAATGCTTCACGCCCTTTTCCACGTAGTTACCCTCTATCAGAAACTCTGAGTTAACACGTGGGTTGATACAGTTATTGGCCGTGGTACTGGTGAAGTAGTTGTTCAGCATGTGAATCTTGCCCACACGGGCCATCGGCATGCGCTGTTTACAACCCGTTCCCCACCAATTGAAGGCAAAGGTTGTATTCAGATAACCCATCACTTCCCTGTCGCTATAGCCCACGAGATTGGTATTCTGATGCATGTATGAATGCTCTGTATAGCTGAACGTACACCAGCTGACGGTAATGAAGTCGGACATGCCCGTGATATCGAAGTTACCGTCCATGCCATCCATAAAGGCACAATGGTCTATCCAGCAGTTCCTGGTTCTATTGACGCACGATAGCAGGTCGTTACCGCCTACATCAATGGAGCCAGGACCAATAAAAGTGATGTTACGGATGATGATGTTTTGGCAATTCCTCAGACTCAGGATGCCCGAATTGCGATAAGTCTCGTTCTGGTCGCCCGTCATCTCGATAATCATCTTGCGCGTATTATATTCTGCTTCTTCCCTGACCCTATGGCCATTAGGAAGAATGCCACCGCCACCACTGGTACTCATGTTGGGCACACCGGCAGCGTCCAGCATAGCCCTGATTTCATCAGTTACAAACCATTGGGTACGGATACGGGCGTTGTTAATGCCTAACAGCGTTTTGTCTGATGCGGATACGCCAACATTGCTCGACACGATGAAGTCACCATTAGAACCGTCAAGGATGACGACATCATACAGTCTGACGGCATCCTCAATCGTTTGTCGCATATCCTCTCCGTCCGATTTCAAGACAGCCACCCTGCCTGCAAAACTGTCGGGCACAGGATAGGTATAGCAGCCGCCACCAGTAACATCATAGGTAGAAACTGCATCTGTACGTGAAGCACGGGTACAGAAGCCAAAGGGTTGATTGATATCGTAGTCTGCAGCCGACATGACCATTGACAGAGTAGAAAGCAAGAACACAGCAATTAGTCTCATAGTTCGTTTTGATTTATTGGGGCAAATATACATAGTATTTTCAAATAGACAAAAGATTTCTGTAGAAAAATCATCGCGTAAACGTTTAAGTAACGATATTATTAAAATATGTGCACATAATCGAAAACCTTTTCGTAATTTTGTACCCAGAAACTACAAAACAACGAAAATATGAAAAAACAACTACTTACACTTATAGCTGCCATGATGGCTATCATGGCTATTGCTCAAGAACAGGCTCCCGCATTTCCTGGTGCTGAAGGTCATGGACGCTATGTCACGGGGGGACGTGAAGGTGAAATACGCATTGTCACATCTCTTACTGATGACGGGAAAACAAGTACCAAGGGAACGCTTCGCTGGGCAGTCAACGGCAGTGGCAAGAAGATTGTAGTCTTCAACGTTGGTGGTGTAATAGCCCTTAAAAAAGAGCTCACTATTGGTGCCAATACAACTATTCTCGGACAGACGGCTCCCTACCCCGGTATCACTCTCCGCTACTACACCGTACGCCCGAATGGAAACAATATCATTATGCGCTTCATTCGCATTCGCCGCGGTGAAGAGAAGGATATCAATGACGGTGCAGATGCCACTTGGGCACGTAATCTCAAAGGCATCATTCTCGATCATTGCTCTTTCTCGTGGAGCATCGATGAGATTGCCTCGTTCTACGACAACCGCGACTTCACCATGCAGTGGTGTACGATCGGAGAGGCGTTGGCAAACCCTGGCCATTCAAAGGGCGAGCACAGCTATGGTGGCATCTGGGGTGGTAAAGACGCTTCGTTCCACCACAACTTCCTCTGCCACATGCAGAACCGCGTGCCACGTTTCTGTGGTGCACGATACAACTGGTCGGGCTACGACAACACGAAGTATGCCAATTCTATTCAGGCAGAAAACGTTGATTTCCGCAATTGTGTGATGTACAACTGGGGCAACGGCAATGGTTGCTATGGTGGTACAGGCGGTGGCAACATCAATATTGTCAACAACTACTACAAGGCGGGGCCTGCCACAGTCAACAAGACACGTGTCACTCAGATTTCTGTGGCAACAAGCGACAATGCAAGTGGTTCGCCATTCATGGGTTACTGCGCCCGTTATTATATCAATGGCAACTACGTGACAGCTGCCAGCAGTCCTGAGAACTACGACTGGAAAGGTGTCATTTACGACGACGGCACATCTACCATCAATGGTGAGAAATACTGTCCGGATGCTGACCACATGTATGGCGATGATGTGACTTATGTCAAAAACGGCAGTGGCGTTGACTGTGTCAAAATCAAGCTTGACGAGCCTATTGCTACTGGTAAAGTAACAACTCATACCGCCCAAACAGCTTACGAGAAAGTGTTAGCTAACGTCGGTGCGTCACTCTACCGCGATGCTGTAGATGAACGTTACATGCAAGAAGCTGCCAACGGTACCACCACCTATACAGGTTCAGCCACAAAAACCGGTGACGGAAAGACCATTACCCATCTCCCTGGAATTATCGACTTCGTTAAAGACCAGGGTGAATATGCTCTGGAATCCACAAGCCATCCTGCAAATTTCGACTCTGACGGCGATGGCATCCCCAATGACTGGGAGACGGCCAATGGTCTGAACCCCAACGACAAGAGTGACGGCAACCTCTATACACTGGACACCGAAAAGGGTTGGTATACTAATCTGGAGGTCTATGCAAACTCTCTCGTGGAAGACATCATGAAGGCTGGTAATGCCGATGCCGAAAGCAGCATCGACGAATACTACCCTGTCTATAAGAACCCCACGGCCATCAATACTGTAACCGGTTCCAGCACTGTCATCAGTACCACCTACTATGACCTGCAAGGGCGTCAGCTCAGCGAGCCGCAGGCTGGCATCATCATCTGTGCCATCACACATGCTGACGGCCACAAGACTACTAAGAAAATCAAGAAATAAGACATACGCTACATGAAGAAAGCTTGTATCATCGGAGCTGCCATGCTCCTGACCACAGGAGTGATGGCACAGAAGATAGACTTCAACAATAGTCAGAACAAAACAGAAGAAGGCTATACCGCCTGGCAAGTAGGCATCGAGAGCACACTGGAGAAGACGGTAGACGGTGTCACCTTTACCATCACGCGAGCAGAAGGCAGCGCCGGACTGAAGATTATGGGTGAATGGTGGAAAGACGGTGTCAACAAACACTCCAAGCTCACCAGCGATGGCATCACCATCTCTGGCAAGGAAGGCGACGACAAGTTCACGCTGCGCAGCGGCGCCGTCGCCCTGCAGGTGGTTATCAAAGGGCTCTCTGCCGGCACCCACTCGCTGATGGCCTATCACAACAACCCCGCTGGCTTTAATGGAGCACCACTCAAAGTTCTCGTCGACGGTGTCACGAAACAGAAGAATGTAGCCCATACAAACCGTGCAGAGTCACCCTCTGCCAGCGGCATGTCGTACGTCAAGTTTGACGTTAAGGAAGATACCGACGTCACAGTCGTCTACCAAACGGTGCCCGACGAGGGCGTAGACTACACCACAGGCTATAATACCACCTCTTTATATATTAACGCCTTAGTGCTTGACCGTCCCAACCCGCTGACAACAGCTGCCGACCCCACACCGGAATCTACCGATATGCATGCCGTCTGTGATGACGGCAAGGTGACACTGTCGTGGACGGCTGCCTCGAAGGCTGTCAAGCACCACATCTATCTCGGCACAGTGAGTGACAACCTGACAAAGATAGGCACTACGACCGACGCTACCATCACTACCAGTGGGCTATCGTCGGCCAACGTCTACTACTGGCGTGTGGATGAGGAGAATGCTGAGGGCAAAAACTACGAAGGCGACATATGGAGTTTCCGTCCGCGCCGTTTGGCCTTCCCTGGTGCTGAGGGTTATGGCAAGTATGCCATTGGCGGACGCGGCGGCACAGTATACCATGTCACCTCGCTCGACGACGATGTCGACAATCCGCAACCCGGCACATTTCGCTACGGCATCACGAATGTGAAAGGTCCTCGCACCATCGTCTTCGACATTGCCGGCGTCATCACGCTGAAAGGTCGTCTGACCTGCTCAGACCCCTATGTCACCATTGCTGGACAGACCGCTCCCGGCCGTGGCATCATGTTCCGCGGTGCCCCCTTCGGCATGGCCAGCGACGGCATCACCCGCTTCATCCGTGCCCGCATCGGTGGCGGTGACGACTGGGACGGCGTCTCTCCCAACCCGAAAACCAGCGACGGCATTGGCATGGCTGGCAACGACCACGCCATCATGGACCACTGCTCGGTGGGATGGTCTATCGACGAGGCCTTCTCCAGCCGTAACGCCAAGAACGTCACCCTGCAGCATACG